>Ga0066842_10000050_pt1 | contig 31341 bp, 19 predicted proteins | sample ETNtaG_19_FD_67289 | JGI IMG/M metagenome (GOLD analysis project Ga0066842, IMG submission 67289) | Marine microbial and viral communities from oxygen minimum zone, Eastern Pacific Ocean - ETNP201302PF86A | ecosystem: Environmental > Aquatic > Marine > Oceanic | place: Pacific Ocean: Eastern...
CGGCGCCCGCGGGCGCCGCGAGTTCGGCTCCGCCGGGGGAGGCCGGTGACCCGGACGCTTCAGATGCGGCGGAAACAGAAACGCGTTTCGCAGCGACAACTTCCCGAGCGGTTTCTTCCCGAACAGCTTCCGGCTGCTCTGCGCTGGAAGACTCATCTGCGGAGGGAGCCGCCGCCAGGATTTCCGGCCCGGGTTCCGGGGCATTCTCAACAAGCCTCACCGGCGCGCCGCCGCCGTCAAGCTCCTCGATACCCTCAACAGCATCCCGGTCCGCTTCAGCCCGTTTCGCGATTTCCACGGCGACTGGGGAGACGGGCAGCTCCTCGGCAAGGTTCCCCCGGTCAAACCCAGGCAGGACAACGTTGTCGGCCAGCTGGAGTGGCGGCTCCTCGACCGAAGAAGGGAACGCATCCCAGAACACCATGGCGATAAGAGCGATAGCGCCGGCAGCGCCAAGCATGCGCTGGAAGAGCTCGGCCTTATAGAAAGGGATCACGGGAGTGTCCGCTTCTATAGTCTCCCCGACCTTCGCTCCGAAATCGACCGGAACAGGCTTGTCGGGCAGGGCGGAGACCAGGGAGATCGTCTTCTCGTAGGCTCCGAGAAGCTCACGACAGGACTCAGACGAACGCGCCTGCTCGAGCAGCTCGAGACGGTCCCCGGGCGAGAGCCTGGCATCCGGAAGCTCCGGCTCCAGCAACTCCTGCAGATGCTCTTCTACCCGCTGGTAGAGGCCGTCTTTCACCTTCTCTTCGGACATCGAATCGTACTCTTCCTGTAGGAACCTGCTCGCGCCTCAGCGGCGCGGACCCAATCCAGCCTCGGTATACTCCATCAGACCGGAAAAACGCTCCGAAGTTTCGCTCTCAACGGGAAAAAATCAAATATCTCCGAAACCTGGAACCGGCCCATCCCGGCCGGGAAACGGCAGCCAAACGCTCTCATCTCTCCCTGAGTTTTGACAACAGGCGCAGAATCTCAATGTAGAGCCAGACCAGGGTCACCAGCAGACCAAAGGCGGCAAACCACTCCATGTACTTAGGCGACCCGCGCTTAGCTCCCTCCTCGATGAGATCGAAGTCGAGCACCAGATTCATGGCCGCAATCACCACGACGAAGAGGCTGAAGCCGATACCGACCAGTCCGGAGCCGTGGATGTAAGGTACTTCTACACTGAACATACGGAGTATCCAGCTCAGCAGGTAGATCATCATGATCCCGAAGGTTGCCGCCATGATGCCGCGCTTGAAGGCGGGCGTGGCGCGAATCACCCCGGTAGTGTAAAGGACCAGCATGGCGAAGAGAGTGCAGAAGGTCAGCCCAACGGCCTGGAAGGCGATCCCGGGATACCGCATCTCGACAAAAGCCGAGAGCGCTCCGAGAAACAAACCTTCGGCAAGGGCGTAGAGAGGACTGGTAAAAGGCGCGGCCTTCGGCGCGAACATGGTGATCAACGCCAGCACCAGCCCGCCGATGAGTCCTCCCCAGAGCCAGGGCTGGATCGCGGCGGCATTCCCGGCCTCTACATACTGGAAGGTTTTATCCCACGTATACACCGCCGAGGCGCCAAGCAGGAGCGTCAGGAAACCCGCCTTCAAAGCCGTACCTTCTACCGTCATCGCGGCCGAGTCGACCATTCCCTCGGCTCGGCCAAACATCTTGGAGTTCAGGGCCGGGTTAGCTGTTCTCATTTCTTCTCTCCTTTAACGAATGCGCAGCCCCTGGGGGAGCTCGTTCACAAAATCCCATCTCCTGAAGGGACGCCTGCTATACTAAGCAAAGTTCGCAAGGCCGTCCAGATGCGGCTCGCAAGTCCGGGTTGAACCCAAAAGACCATTTCAATGACAGCAGAATTTATCGTGATCACCGGCGGCCCCTGCTCCGGCAAGACGACGATCATCCAGGCTCTCGCCGAGGCCGGCCACGCGACTGTTCCAGAGGCCGCCACCGAGCTCATCGAAGACCCTGCCCTCGAAAACGTGCGCGCCGACCCGCTGGAATTCCAGCTGCAGGTACTCAGGCGGCAGCTCGAGAACGAAAAACGAGAGGACGAGCGCGCCGAGTCCCAATCGATCATCTTTCTAGACCGAGGGATCGGAGATGGTTTCGGCTACCTGGACTACCACGGGCTGGAGCCCTTCGAGGAGCTCCTCGATGCCTGGCCGGAGGCCCGCGAGCGAAGCCGCTGCGTGCTCTTCTTCGATTCCCGACCGGACTACCAGGCGGCATCTCACCGGTCGGAGACGCCCGAGGAGGCCCGGCGTATTCACGAGATCCTGCTCGCAGACTACCGCTCACGCCACGACAGGGTCCTTCTCATCCCCTGGCTGCCTGTCGAGAAGCGCCTCGCCCTGGTTCTCGAGGAAGCCGGGCTCACCGGCACGGAGGCCTGAATGCTGCTTGAAATCAGGATCGCCGTCGTTACCGGAGGAGCGCGGGGCATCGGCGCCGCGACCGTCAGCCTCTTTCGCTCCGAGGGAGCCCGTGTAGAGGTCTGGGATGCCGGCGGTGAGCACCCCGCGGCGGGAGACGACGAGGGGATCACCTGCCGGAGCGTCGACGTCAGCGATACCGGCTCCGTCGAGGCCGCCCTCGAAGAGCTGATCTCCCGGGCAGGAGTGCCCGACATCCTCGTGAACAACGCCGGCATCATCTCCGATGGGTTCGCCTCGGAGCTCTCCGATGAGGACTGGAACCGGGTTCTCGAGGTCAATCTCACCGGCACCTTCATCCCCTGCCGGGCTCTCATCCCCCACCTGCGCGAACGCGGCTGCGGGACCATCACCAACACATCCTCCATCTCCGCCCTCGGCAACAGGGGCCAGTCGAACTACGCGGCCAGCAAGGCCGGGGTCATCGGCCTGACGAGAACGCTCGCCCAGGAGCTCGCCGGCGACTCGGTGCGCGTCAACTGCGTAGCCCCGGGCGCCATCGAGACGGAGATGTTCGACGCGGTGCCCGGGAAGGTGAAGGAGAAGTTCATCCGCCGCATCCCCCTCGGCCGGCTCGGAAGCCCCGCGGACGTCGCCCGCCTGCATCTCTTCCTCGCCAGCGACGAGGCCTCCTATATGACAGGCCAGACTGTCTTTTGCGACGGAGGCATCACCCTCTGAACCTGCGATGAACGAATCTCCGCGAGCACACCAATGACCCTCCAGCTGATCGACCTCAGCCTTGAAAGCCCCGAAGAGAACCTCGCGCTCGATGAGGCCCTCCTGCTCGAAGCCGAGACCGCCGCGGCCGAGGGCCGGGAGCTCGGCTACCTGCGCTTCTGGGAAAGCTCCAGGCCTTTCGTCGTGCTGGGGGTCTCGAGCGCGCTGAGAGAGGACGCCGATGTGGAACGCTGCCGCAAGGACGGAATCCCCATCCTGCGGCGGGCCTCCGGCGGCGGGACCGTGCTGCAGGGGCCCGGCTGTCTCAACTTCACCCTGGTCCTGCCGCTGGGCTACACCGCGGGACTGCGCGACATCAACAGCTCCTACCGCATGATCCTCGACCCCTGCCTCGATACGCTGGGCCTCGCCGACATCACCATGCGCGGCAGCTGTGACCTGGCGCTGGGCGACAGGAAGTTCAGCGGCAACGCGCAGAAGAGGAGCCGCTACTGTCTTCTGCACCAGGGCACCCTGCTCTGGGATTTTGACCTCGGCCTGATCCCGCGCTATCTCAGGCAACCGGAAAAACAACCCGAGTACCGGGAGGCGCGCGAGCATCTCGACTTTGTCATCAACCTGCCGCTCGATGGAGTCGAGCTGCGACGACGAATCGCGGCGTCCTGGAAGGCCTCCCCCCCGGTGGACGGCTGGCGGCCTCCGTCCCTCGAGACGCTGCTCGAAGAAAAATACCTCAACCGCGAGTGGATCGAACGATTCTAAGGCGGCTCAGCGCTTGATTCGGTAGATCTTCAGGCTCCCCTTGCGATAGAGCCGCAAGGTAAACTCGTCACCCTTTGAGAACCGGTTGAGCTCCTTGACCATCGCCTCCGGGGTGCTTACCGGATGCCGGTCTATCGAGGTGATCACGTCGTAGCGCTCAAGGAGACGAAGATCTCCCCTGAGCTGGGTCAGGTTCCTGTCGACATCGAGCGCCAGCACCCCCTCGCGGGAGGTGATGGGCAGCTGGGCCCGGACCACCTCGGGAACCCTGGTAAGCACCAGCCCCATGTAGTCCTCGATGGCCGGACGGCCCCGGTCCACCGCGCGCCTAGGACGCTGTATTGTTTTTCCCGCGGACTTCCCTTTGCCGACAACGATGATCGGTCGCGGCTTCAGCGGTCGCGGCTTGCCCTGGCCGGCGCTGACCTCGATCAGGCGCTTGCCGCCGGGCAGCTTACGCTCCCTGATCCGGATCCCGGCCGCCTCGAGATGCGCCTTGATGACCGCGTAGTCGGCTCCCTTCACATCGGAGGTGAAAGGTACCCGCACGGCCTCAAGGGCCTTGTCGCTCGAGTCGTGAACAATAGGAAGACCCGTGTAATCAGCGAGGACCTGCAGCAGCTCGAGGGCGGAGGCGCTGCCGGCGAGAAGATCCACCGGCTGGTTTCGCTTCTCCTGCTGGTCCGGCTCGATGCGCCCCTCGGGCGGCACGGCAGCCTTCTCGACCTGGAAGCGGCCGCCAAGACCCGGGTAGGTCTCCAGCAACTCGCTGATGCCGGCAAAACGCCGCGGCTTCCGGCCGGGCAGCTTCAGGACCAGGCCATCGGTCTCCAGCTCGAGCACGGCGGTGGAAGCGGAGGGCTCATCGGCCGCCGCGAGGGGACCCGCCGGTAACATCAACCAGCAGGCTAAAAGGATCATCTTGAAGAGCATGACATCGTCTCCGGAGGTTTTGTTCGGTCGGAAATAAGGAGCGTGGATGCCCGGCGATCCGGGCCGGTCCCTCTATTCGCCGCGCCCGGTGAGGTCGAGGAGAACGGAGGGAACGTTGGTGATGATCCCATCGATACCCCGCTCCATCAATAACCGCATGACCGCCGGATCGTCGACGGTGTAGACCCAGACGAGGAACTCGTTGCGATGGATCTCCTCGATGTACTCACGGTCGGCGAGCCTGTAGTTGCAGACGACGACCGAGGCACCGGACTCCCGGGCGATGCGCAGGTGCTCGCGAGCGCGCTCCACGCTGTTGTCAGAGATCTTCCTGCCGGTCAGGTAGCCGGTCGTCACCCCCGGCAGGACCTCGTGAAAATCGCTGATGGCGCGCGGGGAGAAGCTCTGAACGAAGACCTCTTTTTCGATACCGAGCTTCTGGACGATCATCGCCACGTCCCGGCCGATATCCCCCGGCTTGATCTCGATCACCGGCGTCGCCCGGCCGCGAAGCAGCTCGAGAGCCTCCTCGAAGGTCGGCACCTTCTCGCCGACGTAGGCCGGAGAATGCCAGCTCCCCGCGTCGAGCTTGCGAAGCTCGGCGAGGGTCAGCTCGGAAACCTTCGCGCTCCTGCCATCGGTAAACACGTCCTTGAAATTCGTGGTTCGCAGCACATCCTTGTCGTGCAGGAGGACCAGCCAGCCATCGCCGCTCTTGTAGACATCGAACTCCACTCCACCAGCGCCCTGTTTCACTCCAAGCTCGAGCGCGCCAAGAGTATTCTCCGGAGCCTCGATTGAGGAGCCCCGGTGGGCGATCACCTTGAAGCCCTCCTTGTGAAAACGCTCGCTCATCGAACAACCCAGGAGCAGCGGCAGCAGGAACCATGCGGGAAATAGTGCTCTCGACATCTTCTCTCACTCCCCATCAGGTCCGGCGCCCGCCGCCGCGAGCTCCACTGCGGCGGCATCCGCCTCCCCGGCCTTCAACAGATCTTCCGGACGAATCGGCTCGATGATCCCGGGGATTCCCTCATCCAGGATAACGAAACGAAGGATATAGACGATCACCGGAACCCCCAGCAGCAACCCCCAGACACCGAAGAAATGCTCGCCGATGGCGAGAATCGCCAGCACCATGACCGGGTGGAGATGCAGCATGTCACCAAGGATCTTGGGGTTGAGAATCCAGGCCTCTACCAGGTGAATCAGCAGGACACCGACAACCGCCAGGAAGGCGAGCCAGACGCCGCCGTCGGGCTGGGCGATCGCGATGATGGCGATGGGGATACTCGAGAGTACCACCCCGAGCACCGGGATAAAGCTGCAGAAAAAGACAATCACGCAGAGAAAGAGCGGGTTGTCGATGCCAAGAATACGAATCAGCAGGAAGGTCAGCACGGTATTGAAAAAGGCGATCACCGCCTGCGCCTGGAAGGCGCGACCGATCAGGCGGCCGAAGCTGATCAGCCCTGGAGCGATCTCGAGATAGAAGTCCTTCACCCGGCTGCTCTGGAGCCTCCTGACACCGCGGCGCATCTTTGTCAGATCGAAGACGATAAAGAAGCTCAACAGGAGCGACAGGCCCAATCCCACGGCTATATAAAACGACCTTTTGACAATATCTCCCATACCTGTACCCGCCCGGGCCAGGGATGCCTTGCTGGTTGAGACCAGGAAGGCGCCGATCTCCTGGGCGATCTTCCCCTGTTTCCATTCATCCAGCGCGTCAGCCCGCGCCTTGAGCTCAAAGCCGGCGCGCAGGGCCTCATTCACCTCCTCATCGGTACGTTCACCCGTGTCGGCATCTCCATCGAAGACCTTGGAGAAGGCCTGCAGCGGGTTGGCTGAATCAAGCGCGGCGCTCAGCTCGGTAAATTTCTTATAGGCGGTCTCCGGGTCCTTCTCGCTATCGGGCTCCTCGCCGGCCTTGTAGGTCTTCTTGTAGAAAACGGCGAACTGCTTCCTGTATTCTCCGGAATTCTCATTCTTCAGCTTCCTGACATAGTCGAGCCCCTGCACCTCGCGCCGCTTGCGCCATCTCTCCCGGTAGGGAGCCAGGGCTTTTTCACTCGAGAGAATCTCCTTCCTGACATAGTCCTCGACCAGGCTGCGCTGGTCCTCCAGCGACAGCTTGTCGAAGGGCTCGATCTTGAGGCCCTCCTCCTCACTGATCCTCTTGCGCTTGGCATCGTATTGACCGCGCTTCTTCCCGAGCACCGCGTCGTAGTCCTCATCGAGGATCCAGACCAGCAGACGATCCTCCTGGCTGCCGGTGCTGAGCTCGCGCTCGAGCGCCTCGGCCGCCCGCTTCTTCACCAGGCCAGCCTCAAAGAGAGCCTCGAGCCGCTGGCGCTCCTTCTGAAAAGCTCCGAACTCCTTGTAATGAAGACCCTGTTTCTTGTACTCCTCGAAGGCCTGGACATAGGCCGCGTCGCCGGCAGACCCGTACTCCTCACCCGCCAGGTAATGCCCCAGGGTATCCCGAAGAACCTCGTCCAGCTTTCCGGCGGGATTGTCGGTAAGCTCATTCGCCATGGGAAGAAGCTTGTCCTCCACCTGCTCCTTGAGCTTCGGCCAGAGGTAGCTTCCGCTGCCGTAACCCGCCAGGAGGAGACCCAAGAAGCAGCCCACTGTGAGCAGGCGATGCAGCCAGGCCTTCTCGGCATCGGGTGAGATCTTTTTCGCCAGCCAGTCCACCAGGCCCCTCATGGTATAGGCAATGATGAAGGTCATGAAGACGATAAAGAAAAAGCTGCGCAGGCTGTAGACCAGCAGCAGGAAGATCGCCCAGATCGTGAGCTTTTCCCACGGCAGCCACTCGAGAAAGCTGAAGCCGTCCCCACCCTGTTTCGACTCCGCCCGCTTCTCTTTTGCCATCAGCGCTGAACCTCGACTGGTATCTTTGACCTAGAAACTAATCGAATGCCGGTTTTCTGGCAACCGCGGGAACTCACAGAAATTATCGCGCGGAAGCCCCTGGGTGGCTGCATACCCGGTTTCTTTGCGTTAAACTGCTCGCATCGCTGGCCGGCTGGAGCCGGTTCTTCAGCCTCATCCCGAACTAAGGAGAGACGCAAATGGAAAAGACTGCGAAGCTTGAAACGCTCGATTTTTCAATCGTCGCGGTCTATCTCATAGCCACCATCGCCCTGGGGGTCTACTTCGCCAGGCGCAAGCAGACCTCCCCCGAAGGTTATTTCCTCGCCGGGCGCGATCTCACCTGGCCCTTCATCGGCCTGTCGCTCTTTGCCACCAACATCTCGACCGAGCATTTTGTAGGCCTCGCCGCCGATGGGCATCGCCTGGGGCTGGTTGCCGGCGGCTGGGAATGGATGGCGAGCCTCTGCCTGATCATGCTCGCCTGCGTCTTCGCTCCGCAGTACCTGCGTCACAAGGTCTTCACCATTCCCGAATTCTTTGAGAAACGCTACGGATCCGCGATGCGCATGAGCCTGACGGTGTATTTCCTCGCCATGATCGTCCTGACCAAGGTGTCGCTCGCGCTCTTCAGCGGCAAGGTGGTGCTTGAATATTTCACCGGCTTCTCAGGCGACTCCATTCTGTGGACCATCGGGATCCTGACAGCGGCCTATACCCTCATCGGCGGGCTGCGCGCGGTGATCTACACGGACTTCGTGCAATCGATCATCCTCATCGGAGGCTCGGTCATCCTGACCTGGATCGGCCTCGATGCGGTGGGTGGCTGGGATGGCCTCACCGCGAAGCTCGCCGAAAAAGACAAGCTCGACATGCTCTCGATGGTCAAGGGCGTTGACCACGAGCTGCCCTTCACCGGCTACCTGCTGGGGAACTTCCTCATCGGCGGAATGTTCTACTGGTGCATGGACCAGGTGAACGTGCAGCGGGTCCTCGGCGCGCGCAATCTCCACCACGCCACCTCAGGCGCCATCTTCGCCGGTTTCCTGAAGATCATCCCGGTGTTCATCTTCGTCCTGCCGGGCATCATCGGCTTCATCCTCTACAACGAACAGCTCACCGGCGAAGACGGCAAGGTCAACTACAACGGGACCTATTCGATGCTGCTGGAGAACCTGCTCTCACCGGGCCTCCGAGGCGTGGTGCTGGCGGCGCTGCTGGCGGCGCTGATGTCCTCGCTGAGCTCGAGCTTCAACTCCGTGGCGACCCTCGTCGGACGAGACATCGTCGCCCGCTGGTCATCGACGGACAACACCTCCACCCAGATCCTCGCCGGGCGCACCGCCCTGGTGGCGGTCATGGTGCTCGGTATCTTCGCCACACCGCTCATCGAGAGCCAGGAGACCCTGTGGAAATACCTGCAGGTCGTCACCGGCTACCTCTCGGTTCCCTTCGCCGTCGCCGGGCTGCTGGGAATCTTCTCGAGCCGCATGAACCGCCAGGGAGCGCTCTGCGGGGTGGCCATGGGAATCATCGCCGGCACGGTCCTGCTGCTTGACTCGGACGTATACCAATGGCAGGTAGGCTTCCTGCGCCACGAATACCTCGGCTCCTTCCTGCACCGGCACTTCCTCAGCGCCGTGCTGACGGCCGCGACGATAATTATCGTCAGCCTGCAGACCCCGCCCCCGCCGGAGGACATCCGAGAGGGCTCCTTCAGCCTGCTGCGCGGCTGGGGAGAATTGAGCAACGCCCACAAGGGCTGGATCGGCGTCCTCTTCGCGACGATCTGCGCCCTGTGGTGGATCTTCCGCTAAGCGAAAGCCGGAGGCTTATTCCTGCTCGACGACAGCCTGCGCCGCGGCCAGCCGCGCGATCGGCACGCGGTAGGGTGAGCAGGAGACATAGTTCATGCCAACGTGATGGCAGAACTTGACCGACGCCGGATCGCCACCGTGCTCACCGCAGATACCGACCTTGAGCTTGGGATCAATCTTGCGGCTCTTTTTAACACCCTTCTTGACCAGCTTCTTGACGCCCTTGTCGAGAGTCTGGAAGGGATCCGCCTCCATGATGCCCTGGTCAAGATACTGCCCCATGAAGCCGCCGATATCATCGCGTGAGAAGCCGAAGGTCATCTGCGTCAAGTCGTTGGTACCGAAGGAGAAGAACTCGGCACCCTGCTCAACCAGCTTCTTGCTGATGAGGCAGGCGCGCGGGGTCTCGATCATGGTGCCGACCATATGATTCACCTTGCGCACTCCCAGCTTTTTGCAGACCGCCTTGTGAACGCCCCTGATCAACTCGAACTGGTGCGCCATCTCCGTTTCAACGGCGACGACCGGAACCATGATCTCCGGGAAGACCCGGATGCCTCTCTTCGACAACTCGCCGGCTGCCTCCAGGATGGCGCGAACGTACATCTCGGTGACCGCGGGATGGGTAACACCCAGGCGCACACCACGGTGCCCCATCATGGGATTGATCTCGTGCAGGGAGTCGGCGCGCTTCTTCACTTCGGCGAAGGGCGTCTTCAATTCACGCGCGATCTTGCGCAGGCCCTTGTCCTCGTGGGGGATGAACTCATGCAGCGGCGGGTCGAGCAGACGGATCGTCACCGGCAGGCCCTTCATCGCCTTGAGGGTACCCTTCATGTCCTTCTTGACGAAGCGGAAGAGCTGGTTGATTTCCTTCTGCTGGGCCTTCTTGTCGCCCGCCAGGATCATCCGGCGCAGGCAGGCCAATGCCTCGGGATCGCCGCCGTAGAACATATGCTCGGTACGGAAGAGACCGATCCCCTCAGCGCCGAACCCTCTCGCCAGGGCCGCGTCCGCGGGAGTCTCTGCGTTGGTCCGCACCTTGAGCGTACGCACCTTGTCGCACATCTTCAGGAAGGTCGACAAGGTCTTGCCGCTGGTGTCAGGCGGAATCGTTGGGAACTCTCCAGCATAGACCTTCCCGGTCGACCCATTGAGACTCAGCGAATCTCCTGACTTGAAGACCCGCTTGCCGATCTTGAGCGTCTTGCGCTTGGCATCAATATCGAGCTCGGCGCAACCGACGATGCAGCACTTGCCCCAGCCACGGGCGACGAGCGCCGCGTGCGAGGTCATACCTCCACGCTGGGTCAGGATCGCCTCCGAGGCCCACATGCCCTTGACATCCTCGGGGTTCGTCTCCTCGCGGACCAGGATGACCGGCTCACCCTGGACGTCATCATTGGCATCTAATTTAGCGACGCGCTCAGCCTCCTCAGAGGTAAAGACGATCTTACCCTGGGCTCCGCCGGGCCCGGCGGGCAGACCCTTGGCTACAGCCTTGGTCTTCGCTTCTACAGCCGGATCGAGGATGTCGTGGAGCCATTCGTCAAGCTGGTCACCTGAAACGCGGCAGACGGCTTCCTTCCGGGTGATCAGTTTTTCCTTCACCATGTCGACCGCGATGCGCACGGCCGCCGTACCGTTTCTCTTACCCACGCGGCACTGGAGCATGAAGAGCTTGTGGTCCTCAATGGTGAACTCGATGTCCTGCATGTCGCGGTAGTGGAGTTCGAGGCGCTTCTGAATCGCGTTGAGCTCCTTATACGGCCCGGGCATGAGCTTCTCGAGGGTCACCAGGTCCTTGTTATCCGCGGACTGAGATGCCTTGTTGATCGGGGCCGGGGTGCGGATTCCGGCGACCACGTCTTCACCCTGGGCGTTGACGAGGTACTCGCCGTAAAAGATGTCTTTAACATCCCTGCCGGGGTCGCGGCTGAAGGCGACGCCGGTGGCGCAGGTGTCTCCCATGTTGCCGAAGACCATGGTCTGCACGTTGACCGCGGTGCCCCACTCATGCGGGATCTTCTCGACCTCGCGGTAGAGGATCGCCCTCTCACCGTTCCAGGAAGCGAAGACGGCGCCGAGACCGCCCCAGAGCTGCTTCTCACCGTCATCAGGGAAGGACTTTCCGAGCACCTTCTTGACCAGCTTCTTCATGTCCTCGCAGAGATCCTTGAGATCCTCAGCGCCGACATCGGTGTCCTCGGTAACGCCTAAAGCCTTCTTTTTCTTATCAAGGAGATGCTCGATCTGGTGGCGGATTCCCTTGCCCTCTTTCGGCTCGATCCCGGCGGCCTTCTCCATGACCACATCAGAGTACATGGTGATCAGGCGGCGGTAGGCATCGTAGACGAAGCGCGCGTTGCCGCCGGTCTGCTTGATGAGGCCGGGGATGGTCTTCGAGGTCAGACCGATGTTGAGCACGGTCTCCATCATACCGGGCATCGAGACCCTGGCGCCGGAGCGAACCGACAAGAGCAGCGGGTTCTTCGGGTCACAGAACTTCTTCTTCATGACCCGCTCGGTCGTGCGGATCGCGGTGTTGACCTGCGCCTTCAGCTCGGGCGGATAGCGGCGACGGTTGTCGTAATAATAGGTACAGACATCGGTGCTGACAGTGAAGCCGGGCGGCACCGGAAGCTTGAGCTTCGGATGTCCCGCCATCTCGGCCAGGTTCGCGCCCTTGCCGCCGAGTAAATTCTTCTGCGAACCGTTGCCTTCCGCCTTGCCGGCGCCGAAGAAGTATACGTACTTGGTCTTCGCCATCTCTTCCAATCCTCGTTCTGCTGTTTTCTTTATTAGCTGTTCTGCGCAAAAGGGAAGGATTGTAGGACATCGCCCTGTACCCACAAACACCAAAATAGCGCAGGCCACTCCAGGCAAAGACCGGTAAGACTTGCGGAGGTACCGGGGAGCGTTGAAAAGATCAAAATCGGTCCCTGGGACCTGCCAAATACCAAACATCCGCCCTTTTTCCGACCCGACCCGGCGAAAATAGGCCTGGTGGTGACAAATCGGTGACATAAAACCGATAAAGTTTCTCGTGACTGGTTCGGGGCTGTACGCCCTTCCGTAATTGAAGCAAGACCCAAGCTAACGATCTGGGCGGACATTCACGTCCCACCCATGGCTTCACAGCCAACCTCCGCTGGACGTGATTCCGCTTCCCCGGGCCTGTCGATACCGTTTCAGGCGCGGGCCAGGACTTCCCCAAAGGAGTCCTGGCCTCGTCCGTTTTTCCATCCGGGTTCGCTCCCGGAAAGATCACTCGGTACTTCGCAAGGCTGGCAAGCCGCAGGGGGGAGCTCGGAACGAACAGTCCCGGAGATTTTTCTGGTTGGAGATTCCACCGCAGCAGGGGGAAACTCTAATATAGTCGCCGGGTAAAACCCGTTACGTCTGACCTGCCTCCCAGGAAATCGTCAATGAAACTCTCGATCATCGGAACCGGAAATGTCGGCCTCGTTACCGGCGCCTGTTTCAGCGCCCAGGGACACGAGGTCCGCTGCGTGGACATTGACGCCGAGAAGGTCGACCGGCTCCAGCGTCTCGAGTTCCACTCGGAAGAGCCGGGCCTCACGGACCTGGTCGCCCGGAACGTCGAGGCCGGACGGCTCAGCTTCACCACGGATACACCCGCGGCCGTCGCCGGCTCAGAGGTGGTCATCCTCTGTGTTGAGACCCCGCAGGGTGAAGACGGAAAACCGGACCTGGAACGCATCCGCGCGGCGGCACAGACCATCGCCGAGAACATCAAGGGCTTCACCCTCATCGTGGTCAAGAGCACCGTGCCGGTGGGAACCACCGAGACTCTTCGGAGGCTGATCTCAGCCTGCACCGAGGAGCCCTTCACCATCGCCTGCAACCCCGAGTTTCTCAAGGCGGGAAGCGCGGTCGAAGACTTTCGCGAGCCCGACCGGGTGGTGGCCGGCTGTGACGACGAACGCTCATTCGAGCTGCTGAGTGAGCTCTACCAGGATTTCACCGGGAGCGGCCCCCTTCTCAAGGTCGACACCAGGACTGCCGAGCTCATCAAGTACGCCTCCAACGCCATGCTGGCCTGCAGGATTTCCTTCATGAACTCCCTGGCGGGCCTCTGCGAACAGCTCGGAGCCGACGCGGGCGAGCTTGCCCGCGGCGTCGGGCTGGATTCAAGAATCGGTCCCGGGGCTCTCGCCGCCTCCCCCGGCTACGGCGGCTCGTGCCTGCCCAAAGACATCCGCGCCCTGATCGACACTCTCAAAGAGCATGGCCTCGACGCGAGATTATTCGAAGCGATTGACCGCGTGAACGAGTCCCAGAAAGCCTCCCATATCGAGAGGCTGCGCTCGTTCCTCGGTGACCTGCGCGACCGGCGGATCGCCGTCCTCGGCCTCAGCTTCAAGGCGGGCAGCGCCGACACCGCCAACTCGGCCGCCGTCAGGCTCATCGGCCAGCTGATCGAGGAGGGCGCGGAGGTCGCCGCCTGGGACCCGGCGGCGATGGAAAACATGCGCCGGGTCTTTCCCGACATCGAGTATTCGAGAGACCCCTACGAGGCCTCGCGAGGCGCCTCGGCCATTGTCATCCTCACCGAGTGGGATTCGCTCCGGGAGCTCGATTTCCAGACCCTTGGCGGCCTCGTCAGCAACAAGCTGGTGCTCGATGGACGCGGGCTGTTCGACCCCGAGGTCCTGCTCGCGCTCGGATTCAGCTACTCGGCGGTAGGACGCCCTCCGACCCTGCTGGAGCCCGGCTGTCCCGAGAACGCCGTCGACAGCCGGGACTCGGAGAGCTGACGTCCGGCATTACTGACTCGTAAGCCCGGGTCATCGAGGATATAACCACGGCAGCGAGCCTGGACCTGATCATGAACACCGAAAATTCAACCCGATCTGAATCTGGCGCCTCCGAGCGCGGCGAGGCCCTGAAGGACGTCAGAACCGTGGTGGTCAAGGTAGGAACCAACGTCCTCTCTCGGCCCGATGGTGACATGGCACTGGGGAGAATCCATGGCCTGATAGAGAACCTGGCGGACCTGAGACGCCGGGGAATCAAGGTCATCCTGGTAAGCTCAGGCGCGATCAGCATGGGAATGAACCGCCTGGAGTTCGACAAGCGGCCGACCTCCCTGCAGGACAAGCAGGCCTGCGCCGCGATCGGCCAGATCCAGCTCATGGCGGTCTACCAGCAAGGCTTCGACCGCTACCAGCTGCCCACCGCCCAGCTCCTTCTCACAGAGGATGATTTCGCCTCAAGGACCCGCTACCTGAACCTGCGCAACACGATGTTCAGGCTCCTCGAGATGGGCGTCCTGCCGATTGTGAATGAAAACGACTCGATCTCCACCAGCGAGATCGAGGAGCCCGGGGCCGGCAAAGGCGCCGTCTTCGGAGACAACGATGAACTCTCCGCGCTCGTGGCATCGAAGCTCGATGCGGACCTTCTGCTGTTGTTAACCGATGTCAATGGCCTCTATGCCAGCAGTCCGGACCCGGGGAGCGGTGAAAACGAAAAACCCCTCTCGATTGTCCGGGAGATCACGAGCGAGATCACGGCCATGGCGGGAGACAGCAGTGATGAACGCAGCCGCGGCGGCATGGGCTCGAAGCTCCAGGCCATCACGATCGCGGTCCAGAGCGGGATTCCCGCGATCATCGTCAATGGATTGACGGCGGATGTTGTCCGTGACGCGCTTGCCGGCGAGGATGTAGGGACCCTCTTCCTGCCCGGGAAACGCCTCAAGAGCAGGAAGCACTGGATCGCCTACGCAAGCTCCACCACTGGCCGCGCGAAGATCAACCCGGGAGCCAGGGAGGCTCTCGTCGAGCGAGGCTCAAGTCTCCTTTTCACCGGTACCGTCAGGATCGAGGGAGATTTCAAAAGAGGCGACGTCATCAGCATCATCGACGACGATGGCCAGGAATTCGCCCGGGGCATCAGCAACTACGATTCCGGCCAGGCCGAGGAGTTGCTCGGCAAGGAGCTCGATGAGATCGCCGATGCCGATTTCCCCGAGTTCATCACTCGCGACAATATCGCTCTGAAGGAATAGCTGGCGGCTCAGCGATAGAGCAGGTAGGGCGCGCGCCGCTTCAGGAAAGCTGCCAGCTCCTTCTTCCAGCCGGAGATGATCGGCGCAGGCCGCTTACCCGCCTCGAGCGCCTTTCGCAGGGAATCGGTTCCGGCAAGCCGGTCGAAGGCGCGCTCGCGAAACTTGAGCTTCCCCGGGTGCTGCTTGCCGATCGCGCTGAGCAGATGGACCGCGACCGCAACCGAGCGGTAGGCTCTCGAATCGGTAACGTGAAGCTCCACACCGGAACATTCCTCGCCCGAGAACTTGCTGAAGGAGGGCTTGAACCAGGCCGCCCTGAAGAGAACTCCGGGCAAACCCAGGCTGTTGAGGGTCTTCGCGAGGCGGCGGCCATCGAGCCAGGGTGCGCCGACCAGCCTGAACGGCCGCGTCGTGCCCCTCCCCTCGCTCAGGGTCTCCACCCCCTCAACCAGCACCATGCCGGCATAGACCAGGGCGGTGTCCACTGAGGGTATGTTGGGCGAGGGAGCGACCCAGATGAGGCCGCTGTCGCCATACCAGCCGCGACGAGTATAGCCCTCCATCTTGATCACCTTCAGCCGGGCGCCGATCTTCCTCTCCCCGTTCACCAGGCGCGCGAACTCGCCGGCCGTCAATCCATGGCGAAGAGGCAGGGGGTGCGGACCGACGAAGGACTCGAAGCTCTTTGAGAGCAGCGGCCCCTCTACCGTTTCACCGCCGATAGGAACCGGACGATCCAGCACCCAGACCTCCACCTTATTCTTCGCCGCGGCCTCCATGACCTTGATCAGGGTCGCAAGGTAGGTATAGGTTCGAACCCCAATGTCCTGGATGTCGAAAATGATGACATCCAGCCGCTTGAGAACCTCGTCCGCCGGACTTCGGCTCGCGCCAAACAAGCTGTAGACCGGGGTGCCGGTAGCGGCATCCTTCGCATCGGCCACCTTCGCCCCCGCTGCCGCGGCCCCCCGGGCTCCATGCTCCGGCCCGAAGATCGCCTTCAGCTCAACCCCCTTCGCCCCGGCGAGCAGATCGATAAGGCTGACGAGGTGACGGTCTACCCCCGTTGGATTGGTAACCACACCGACCTTCTTTCCCCTGAGGTCCTTGAAGCCGCCGGCAGAGGCGACCTCCAGGCCGGTTCGAATACCGCGACCCTCCGAGCGGACATCCGCAACCGTCACAGGTCCGGCGAAGAGCAGGAAAACGGCAAAAAGAAAGGCAAGCTGGTACGCGGCGCGCTGGAACATGGATTCTATTGTTGTGACCGATGTTGACTGGAAATCTCTGATACGACTGCGCTGACATGCTAACCGAAACCGCCCGGGCGCTCATCTACTCTGCCCGGGAGAAGACCTTTGCCCGGGCGACGGAAGCGAGAACCTCGCCACAATAGCTGTGGAGAAAAGAAAACCCTTTTCTTAGGCTATGCTCTCTCTTCTGAAGCAATTACCCCCCGCGACCCGGTTACCTTGAAAACATTCTACCTCATCGACGGTCACGCCCAGATCTTCAGGGCCTATTACGCTCCGTTCGGGGCGCAGCTGAACGCGCCCGATGGAGAGCCCACCAAGGCCACCTATATCTTTACGCAGATGATGCTCGGGATTCTCGAGAAGCAGAAACCCGACTACTTCGCGGTGGCGCTCGACTATGGAGACTCGAGCACCGAGCGTAAGGAATTCTTCCCTGAGTACAAGGCCAACCGCGATGCCGCGCCCGAGGATTTCGGCCCCCAGGTCAGGCGCATCGAGGAGCTGCTGGGGATCATGAGCATCCCCACCTTCAAGGTGAAGGGGCAGGAGGCTGACGACATCATCGCCACGATCGGAAGGCTGCTCGAGGAGGAAGAGATCGAGCTCAGAATCGTGAGCAAGGACAAGGACCTCCATCAGCTCCTGACCGACAAGGTCAAGATGTGGGACCCTCAAAAGGACTTCATCACCGATCCGGAAAACCTTCTCGAGGACAAGGGCTACACCCCGGAGCAGGCCGTGGAGATCCAGACCCTGACCGGCGACTCGACCGACAACATTCCCGGGGTTCCCGGAATCGGCCCCAAGAAGGCCGTCGCCCTCATCCAGAAATACGGCTCGGTCGCGGGAGTCCGGGAACATGTCGATGAGCTGACTCCGAAGATGAGCGAAAACGTCGCCAACCAGGGAGACCTCTTCGACCTCACCCGCCGGCTGGTGACCCTGAACCGAGAGGTGGACTTTGAGTTTGATCTGGATGCCTGCCGGACAGAGAAGGTGACTCTCAAGAAACTGAAGCCTCGCTTCGAGGAGCTCGGTTTCAGGCGCCTGCTCTCCCGGCTCGACGGCCCCGCAGAGGCTCCGGAGGAGGAGGCCGTACGCGAGTCGGTCTCGGGCGACTACCGCCTGGTAAATACGGAGCAAGACCTGGAGAGCTTCCTCGCGGAGCTGAAGAAGATTGATTTCTTCGCGATCGACACCGAGACGACCTCGGTTCACGCCGTAGACTGCGAACTCGTCGGGCTCTCCTTCTCCTGGGAGGAAGGCAAGGGCTGGTATCTCGCCCTGCGTTCGAATAAGGGAGACACCCTCGATCCAGACGCCGCGCTCGAAGCTCTCAAGCCCATCCTGCAGGATCCGGCCATCGGCAAATGCGGGCAAAACATCAAGTACGACCTCATCGTGCTGCGCCAGGCCGGAATCGAGCTGCAGGGAGTCGCCTTCGACACCATGATCGCCTCGTACCTGCTGGCTCCCGAGCGCCGGACCCAGGCGATGGATGCTCTCGCCCGTGACCTCCTCGGACTGCAGACCATCCCCATCAGCGACCTGATCGGCAAGGGAAAGAAGCAGGTGACCATGCTCGAGGTCGAGGTCGACAAGGTCGCGGAATACGCCGGAGAAGATGCCGACGTCACCTGGCGGCTCTACGAATTGCTGGCGCCGAAGCTCGAATCGGAAGGTCTAAAAAAACTCTTTGACGAGCTCGAGATGCCGCTGCTGAACGTGCTTGCCGATATGGAGAACGAGGGAGTGGCCCTCGATCTCGAGCGGCTGGAGGAGACCCGTGTCAGCCTAACCGCGAAGGTTGATGAGCTCAAATCCGAGATCCATCGCGACGCCGGAAGGGAGTTCAATATTGACTCCCCCAAGCAGCTCTCCGAGATTCTCTTCGATGAGATGAACCTGCGTGTGGTGAAAAAAACAAAGACCGGGCGCAGCACGGATGCCTCGGTGCTCGAGACCCTCGCGGCCGAGACTGCCCACCCGCTCCCCGGACTGATTCTCAAGTACAGGGAGGTGAACAAGCTCCTGGGAACCTACGTCGCGCCGCTGCCGGAGCTGATCTCCGAAAAAACCGGACGGGTACACGCCTCCTTCCACCAGGCTGTGGCGGCCACCGGGCGCCTCAGCTCGTCCGACCCCAACCTCCAGAACATTCCCGTAAGGACGGAGCAGGGCCGGAAGATCCGCGAAGCCTTCGTCCCCGGCTCTCCGGGACGCATCCTGATCACTGCTGACTATTCGCAGATCGAGCTCCGCGTCCTCGCCCATCTTTCTGAAGACAAGGGGCTGCGGGAGGCCTTCAATACCGACCAGGACATTCACACCTTCGTCGCCTCCCAACTCGAGGGAATCGAACAGGACCAGGTGACACGAGAGCAGAGAGGCCGGGCGAAGGCCGTCAACTTCGGCATTATCTACGGACAGGGCGCCTTCGGGCTGGCGCGGGGGCTCGGAATCACCCGTGCCGAAGCCGCGAAGTTCATCGACGAATACAAGGAACGCTATCCGGGCATAACGGGATTCATGGAGACCTGCGTCAGCGAGGCCGAAAAAAACGGCTTCGTAACGACCATGCTCGGCCGCCGCCGGCCGATTTCGGAAATCCACTCCAACAACCGGAACCTCAGGGCTCTTGGCGAGCGCCTGGCAATCAACACCGTTGTCCAGGGAAGCGCGGCGGACATGATCAAGCAGGCTATGGTCAATCTCCACGAGAGAATAGACCGCGAGGAGCTCGATATGCGGCTCCTCATCCAGGTTCATGATGAGCTCGTACTCGACGCGCCGCTTGAGAAGGTCGAAGAATACAGCGAGGTCGTCAGGCAGGAGATGGCCGGGGCCATCGAGCTGGCCGTGCCGGTCAAGGTCGACGTAGCCTGGGGAAAGAACTGGCTGGAGAGCAAGTAGCGGAGCGCGCGCTCCCGCGCCTTTCGCGAGTCGATCCGACCAGCCAGGCTGCCCGGATCTCCCCGCAAACCGGCTCCCGGGGTACCGATAACCCTGATTCCCCATGTTATCCACCCTCTCCCGGGGATGGTTTCAAGGGTACCCCGCCGGGACACCGATATTTTCAATGTACAGGGTACTGAAATCTGCGGCTGCCGCCGCGCCGATGACGGTGTTCGGAGAGCTCGAGCGGAGCTCCCGGAAACCTGCGAGAGGCGCCTGCGAGCCGCGTATCACGGAAAATATTTCAACGGTCGGAAAAGTAAAGAAAGAAGGACCATGTTTAAATCTCTCTCGCGCGTACATATTGCCACTGTCTCTTCCGTTCTCGCGGTTCTCGCCATCCTCGTGGTGGTCTTCGCCTTCAACGAACCCAGCTCGGCTCGAAAATCGAAGCCGGAAGCCAGCATCTCAGAGAGCATCCCGACGCTGACCTTCGGCGTCTACACCTCCGACAAACCATCGGAGATGTTCAAGAAGTTCAAGCCAATGCTGCGCTACATCGAGGACGAGATCGCCAGCCGTATCGAGGATGCGCCGCAGATCAAGCTCGTCATCTACAAAACCTACGAGCTCGCCCTGAGGGCCTTCATCAACGACGAAGTCGACTTTGTCCGCTTCGGCCCCGCCTCCTACGTCATCGCCAAGGATAGAAACCCGGATGTCCGGCTCCTGGCAATCGAGGAGAACAAGGGAAAGCGGCGCTTCAACGGAATCATCTGCGTTCGAGAAGACAGCCCCTTCGGATCACTCGCTGATCTCAGGGGAAAGAGCTTCGCCTTTGGCGATGAGAACAGCACCATCGGCCGCTACCTCTCCCAGGCCGAGCTCGTCGAGGCTGGCGTCACCTCCAGTGACCTTGAAAAATTCGACTATCTCGGCCGCCACGACAAGGTCGTCGCCGCCGTGCTCCATGGAAAGTACGACGCCGGCGCGGCCAAGGAGAGCACCTTCGCCAAGTACAAGGAAAAGGGGCTGCGCGAGCTGAAGGCCTTCGACAACGTCACCAAGCCCTGGGTTGCCCGCGGCGGCATTGCCGAGAACCAGTTCATCGCCCTGCAGGATGTCCTGCTGAAAACCACAAACCCCGACATTCTGAAGACCTTCTCGAAGAGTCTCTCCGGCTTCGCCCCTTGCAAAGATTCCGAGTATGACTTTGTGCGAAAGGGAATGGAGAGCTCGCGAGGTTTCTTCAGCAACCCTGAGGCCGGAGACGCCGGCGCCGCGCCCTGAAATGCGCGGCTGTCCCGGATGGGCCAATAGAGACCGTTCACCGGCTCGCTGGACGAACGGCAGAACCAATGAAAAAGCTCAGCAATAAGATAAGAACCGGGGTGCTGGGGAGCCTTGTGCTCACATCGATCCTGACCATCGTCCTGGTTCTGAAAAGCGAGCACCAGATCCTGCAAGAGGACCTCGACCACAACGGCAAGACCCTCTCGCAGACCGTAGCCGCCGTCTGCCTTGAAACCCTGCTCTCTAACGATTTCCCCTATCTCGAGACCTACATCGAGAAGGCCGCCAGGGACAATCCGCATGTCTCCTATATCGAGGTCAGTCAGCTGGCGGATGGAGAGCGGCGACTCGTCGCGCGCTACGGAGAGAAAACCCCAGAAGAAGATGGAGGAGTGGAGGTTTTCCAGGCTCCCATCCAGCTGCGCGAGAGAGGCTCACGAACCGAGGTCCTCGGCGATGTGGAGATTGGTCTGTCGACTGAACGTCTCGAGAAGCTCCTCGCGGCAAGCACCTGGCAGCTGCTGCTGGGCGCAGCCCTGACCTTCGCCATGCTGGCGCTGGTTCTTGGCAAGGTCCTGCGGCGCAACGTACTGGATCCGGTCGACGACCTCGCCCGCCACGCGACCCGCATCGGTAGCGGCGACCTCGAGGCTCCCATCGAGCCGACGACGAATGACGAGCTTGGAAGCCTGGCGCTGACCATGAACGAAATGCGCGGCAACCTCAAGGGATCGTACGAAAAGATCGAACGCGAGATAAAAGAGAAGACCGAGGCGCTCCTCGTCGCCCAGCAGGCGGACAAGGTCAAGTCCCAGTTCCTCGCGAACATGAGCCACGAGATCCGCACTCCGATCAACGGAGTGCTGGGCTGCCTCGAGCTCGCTCTCGAGACAGACGAGACGGCCGTCCCACAGGATGCGGAGCTCCTCGATGAGGCTCGCAACTGCGCGCGGTCTCTGCTCACCCTCGTCGATGACATCCTCGACATCGCGCGAATCGAATCACGCAGCATGGCCTTCGAGCTGGGACCGCTCAACCCGGTCACCGCGCTCACCCGGCTCGAGAGCCGGTGGAGAGAAAAGGCGAAGGAGAAGGGGCTTGAGCTGGAGCTCCGCCTGCAGCCCGAGCTCGATACCGTGATGTATACCGCTCCGGATGAATTTGAGCGCCTGGTGAACAACCTGGTCGACAACGCCATCAAGTTCACCAGTGAAGGCTCGGTTCGCATAGAGGCCAGCAAGCCCGGGTCTATCGAACCAGCCATGATCAAGATCGAGATCTTCGATACGGGCATTGGGATCCCGCGGGAAAAGAACGAGGAAATCTTCCTGCCATTCACCCAGACCGACAGCTCCTCCACTCGCAAATACGGCGGAGCCGGCCTCGGCCTGAGCGTCAGCAGGCAGTTCGCCCGGTTGCTTGGCGGAGATATCAACGTCTCCAGCCAGCCTGGAAGAGGCTCTACCTTCACCATCCAGCTGCCTTTTGACTCCAGGCAGTATCGCCAGAGCCGCCCCATCCCCCAGGACACCCTCTCCGGCTGAGATGACGGAATTCAGGGCTTTTCAGCCTGCCCGAGGTCCGGTAAAGCGCCTCTCATTCCCATAAACTCTGTTTTTTAAAGAGTTTGCAGAAACGATTTTCGCGTTTGCCGAGGGTTGTGGTCAACTAACCTTCCTGCTCAAAAAGCGGGAGCAATGAAAAGAAGCAACCTGGATCGGCCAGCGAACGCCCGGAAACGGCAGAGTTCGCGGACCTCGTTTTCAGGATCGGCATTCAGGACTTTGGAACTTTACTGAAAGCTCAATATTTTTCAGCTGGCCCCGACAGACGTGCCTGCCGGGGAATTGGCCGGGGCAATGTGGGAGCTCGAGGCCGTGCCTGGGAGGCACTGGACTTCCGGGCCTTGAATCGAAGGTGAGACCTTGACTGAAACGGCCCTTAATACAATATCCGTGAAGCATCCCGCGCGAGAGCGCGCCGGGCCGAGGGTTCTCGATGGCCTCGGCAGCTGGACGATCGTATGGGCGCTGGCGCTGAATCTCTTTCTCTGCGGTCCCCTGCTGGCCATACCCTCGCCGGATGTGGTCATCGGTATTTTCGCCAGCGTCGGCCAGATCCTCGGCCTCCTCGCGGTCTCGGCCGGAGGGATCCTTTTCGCTCATAAGCGCCGCCGGAATCACCTTGAGGGTGGAAATGCGGGTCTGAAAACCGGGGCTCCATCCTGGGTTCTGAAGATCCTCCTGGCGCTGTTTGTTGTCTCGATCACGGCCAACATCCTCCAATATTGCAGAACCGTCGACCAGGACAATGAACGCCTGGGAAGAAACCTGCTGCGGCCCTCGATAGAAAATGGAGCGGCCAAGGAAGACAGCGACCTGAGGACGCTGTCCTTCAGCCAGCAACAGGCGCACTCTCTCGGAATCAGCACTGGCGAGCTCGCTGGGCTGCTCAAGAGCTCGAAGCCCGTCCTGATCGATGTGCGCGAGTCCGAAGAGATCGAGATGGGGTCGATCAGGGGATCTCGCGCAATACGCTACCCCGATCTCAGGAATGACCCGGGGCAGCTCCCTGGAAAGGAATCCCCGTCCGTCCTGCTGTGCTACTCAGGCAATCGCAGCTCCGAGCTCTGTGAAGAATTCAAGGATCTTGGATACGACTGCCGGTTCCTGGTAGGCGGCTATGAGAAATGGATAGCCGAGGGCTACCCTCTCCTGCAGCCCAACGGAAAAAGAGTGGAAACGCTGCGTGGACTCCCCGGCTTCACCAACAAGAACAGGCTTCTTGACACGTCGACCGTCGAAGAGCTCGTCGGCTCCAGCGGAGCCGTCTTTGTCGACGTTCGCTATGCATCCGACTTCGAGCAGGGAAGCCTGCCGGACGCCATCAACATCCCCATCCGGAAGATGACGACCGCCGAACTCGAGAACGTTCTCGACACCCGGGTTCCCTACGAGACCCCCATCATCATTCCGTGCTACGACAAGCGCAGCTCGTTTTACGCCCAGGTAATGGGGCTCAAGCTGAGTCGCCGGGGGCACGAGTTCGTCGGACGCTATACCGTTCCCCACGAGTTCTTCCCGGCGAACTCTGCCAGGCCGCATGTACTGCAATGGCAGCAGGCCCAGCGTGGAGATCTCCTCGGCTACCTCTCGACTCCATTCAAAGTCACCCTTGAGTGGCTGCGTGGACTCTTCGGTCACCTCGCGATCGCTATCATCCTCAGTGTCCTGCTGCTGAGGGTCCTGCTGCTGCCCCTGGCGCTGAAAACCGAACAAGACCAGGCCCTCGCCAGGAAGCTCGAGCCGAAAATCGCCGGGCTGAAGAAGAAGCTGGCGGATGATCCCGACCGGCTCCTGCGGGCCATCAACTCCCTGCGTAAGAAGCACGGAATCACGCCGGTGCGCAACCTCCTGGCCACAGGCCTGCAGGTCTTCCTGATGCTCCTGTTCTGCAACGCGATCTCCTCCATAGGGTCCTCGAATAATGATGCCCTCGGATGGATACCAGATCTCTCGGCTCCCGATCCCCTCCTGGCCCTGCCGATCTGCCTGGGCGCGGCGGTGCTGGCGCACGTTGTTCTAAGCACGGGCGGCTCGACCGGTAAAAGGCTGCTGACAGGATCCGCCCTTGCCGTACTGCTCTGCGCCATCAGCTACAACTTCAGCGCCGCCGTAAACTTCTATCTCGTTCTCAGCATCGGCACCGGGCTGCTCCAGACCCTGCTGATCGCGACGGTCCTCGACACACCCGAATCAGGCAACCAGGAAAGCGCTCCCGCAACGAGCGAAGAAGACAATGGCGCGGTGGTCAGGCTTTCCGATTGCCCCCATCACGGCGGCTGCGGAAATAAGGCCGCCCGGCTGGGCATCATGATCCGGGCGGGACTCCCGGTTCCGGGAGGCTTTGTGCTGAGCGCGAAATTACTCGAGAATCTCGGCCAGGACATGAAGCTGGAGCCCTTGCTGCTGCGAGAGCTCGAGGCGGCATGGAGAGAGACCGACATCGATAAAGCCGCCGTGCGCAGCTCGGGCCTGAACGAAGACGGCTCCGACAAGAGCTACGCGGGCATCTTCGACTCCGTTCTGAACGTCGAATGGAAGAAGCTCGGCACGGCAATCAGGAAGGTCAAAGAATCAATAAACGGTGGACGGGTGAGCTCCTACGGCCTCGGGGCCGGGGAGCGCGGCGGAATCATTGTCCAGAAGATGGTTCCCGCCGAATACGCCGGGGTGCTCTTTACCGAGCACCCGAGAGAGACGGGGAGCATGCTTGTTGAAATGGTCGAGGGTCTTGGCGAGGCGCTTGTCAGCGGCACCGCCAACCCATCCTCGTTCCGTTACGGCCGCTTCAGCGGACGTAAGCTCGATGAACACTGCTCCCCGCTCGATCTCACTCCGCTGATCGAGCTCGGCACCCGAATCGAAGAGCTCTTCGGAACTCCGCAGGATATAGAGTGGGCGTTCCGGGACGGGGAGTTCGCCATTCTCCAGGCCCGCGACGTAACCACCCGGCTCTCGAACGAACACGAAGGCAAGCCGCAGGCGGCCTTCGAAATCGAGCGCAGGCGCCTGCTTGAGCTGGCTGTCGAAAGTGGAGCCCCGGAAGAGTCCGGAACGGCCCTCTACCAGAACGAGCTGTCCGAACTGCTTCCCCGCCCTACCCCCCTGAGCCTCTCCCTCATGCAATCGCTTTGGGAACCCGGCGGCAGCACAGACCTTGCCTGCAGAATCCTCGGCATCCCCTACGAGGCGGAGGAGGAAGGGGCCGAGCTGCTCGTCTCGGCATTCGGACACCTCTATATCAATCGCCCGGTGGAAAAGAAACGCTCGGCAAGCGGACCCGGTCTCATCGCCTCCTTCCGTCTCACCCGGGATGCCTGGAGGCTCAAGCAGAACTACCAGGAGAGCTTCCTCCCCGGGTACCTGCGTGAGCTCAAAATACGCGAAGCCATCGAGCTGTCCCGGCTCGAAACATCTGAGCTGCTGGAACTCTTCAGGCAATGGCGAGAGGACCTCCGGACACGAACGCATGTCCAGGTCGAGCTGATCAACATCGCGGCGGATTTCTACATGCGCTCGGCTGAACGCGCGATCCGCGGCAAGGTACCGGTGCTCCCAGAGGGTCCGCAAACCATCGTCCGGCGAGCCCTCGAGCTGCTTCCCGCGATCAAGCGCGGCGAACGCGATTCCGCTGATTTCATCGAACTCTACGGCCATCGATCCATCCATGACTATGAGCTCTCGAGCCCGCGCTACAATGAAGACCCTGCGCTGCTCGCCGGCCTGGTGGAGATGGCCTCCAGCAAAGACGACTCCCCCTTCATCTCCGGGGACAAGACCCGGGCGGAATCATCTTCCATCGCCTCGATCGCCGCTGAGCGGGCCAGCCAGTTCCAGAGCCTCAAGGAGGAGGCGAAGCATCACTGCCTGCGCGAGTTCGCGCTCCTGCGCCGGTTGCTGCTCGAGCTCGACGACCGCCTCGAAATGGATGGAAATATCTTCCAGCTTAAGCTTGAAGAGCTCGATGGCATCGATGCCGATGCCCCCTCCCGCGCCTCCCTGCGAGCCCTCGCCGCGAAACGCCTGGAGGAAGGCGAGCTCTTCTCGGAGATCGCCCTGAAGACGAAGCTCACCATGACCGACCTCGAGAAGCTCGATCCCGCCCCGGTTTCCGAACAGCTCCGAACCAGCTCCGCCGACCTCAAGGGACTGGTCGTTGCCGGTGACAGCTGGGCGCTGGGAGCCGCCCGCGTACTGAACAGCCCGGCGGAGATAGAATCGTTCAAGGATGGCGAGATCCTGGTCGCAAGGTTTACCGATCCATCCTGGACCCCCGTCTTCAGCCGCGCGGCCGGCCTGATCACCGAGGTCGGCGGACGGCTCAGCCATGCCGCGATCCTCGCCAGGGAGATCAACGTTCCGGCGATCGTTGGCGTCGAGGACGCCACCAGCAGTATCAAAACCGGCGACCTGGTTCGAATGCACCAGGACGGGGGAATCGAGCTCCTGGCCAATGCCGGCGCAGGCGCGACCGGTCAGCCCAGGCTGCGAGCCTCCCTCCTCAGGCAGGATGAGATCCTCGAAGCCATGGTTGTCAACGTCAGCCGCAACGGCGCCATGGTCACCACGAAACAGGACCTGCTCCCCGGACAGGACCTCAAGGTCGTTCTCGATGAGTCGGATACGAAAATCCGCGCCAGGGTGATTGCCCGCAAGGCGCCTGGCCAATACTCCATTCGTTTCGAGAAGCCGCTGGAAGAAAAAGGTCTCGACGGCCCCCTGCTGAGTTGAGCCCCCCCGCGCGGCAAAGGATCCGGAACTGGCGTCGCCATTTTCTTCCATCCGCGCCAACGTGGCTGTAGACTCCCCGACTGGGAATACCTGTCATGCCTGAAACAAAAAACTACCAGACCATCACCATCGTCGGCGTCGGCCTGATCGGCGGATCCTTCGCCATGGCCCTGCGCAAGCGCGGCTTCCAGGGCCGGATCCTCGGTATCAGCCGGCCTGAACCGCTCGAAGAGGCCCTTCGCAAGGGCCTGATAGATGAAGGCCTTCCCTATGAACGACTGGGTGAGGCCGCGGCGCAGTCCGAGCTCATCATCCTGGCAACGCCGATCAACAGGATCATCGAGCTGCTCGAAGAGCTCGGGAAGATGGGCCGGGAGCTCGGCGACGGAACGGTCATCACGGACGTCGGCAGCACCAAGCGCGAGATCATGGAGACCGCCGAGAAGGCGCTCCCCGAAACCGTTCACTTTATTGGCGGACATCCTCTCGCAGGGAGCGAGGAGCGGGGAGTCCAGGCCTCCGACCCGCTTCTCTTTGAAAACGCCATCTACGTTCTCACCCCGTCCGGCGGAGAAGAGTCTCCCGAGGTCCAGAGGCTCGGCGCCTTCATCTCGCTCACCGGAGCCCGCGTGATCGTGCTGACGCCGCAGAAGCACGACCTGATCGCCGCCGCCATCAGCCACCTGCCGCAGATCCTGGCGGTCGAGCTGGTCAACTCCCTCGATGAGCTCGGCGATGACAGCGAGAAAGCCGTCCACCTGGCCGCTGGGGGCTTCCGCGATATGACGAGAATCGCCTCGAGCCCCTTCGCTATCTGGAAGGACATTCTCTCCAGTAATACAGCGGAGATTCGCGGTCTCCTGGAAAAATTCAACCAGCGACTCTCAGGGAGAATCGAGGATTTCGATATCGAAGACCTCGAGCAGAGCTTCGAAAAGGCGCGCGAGACGCGCTCGGCGCTTCCCCGGGACACCAAGGGCTTCCTCACACGGCTCTGGGATCTCCGGGTGGTCGTTGAAGACCGCCCCGGGATGATCGCCGACATATCGGGACACCTCTACAGCAAGGGCCTCAACATCAAGGACATGAGCGTCGTCAAGGTCCGTGAAGGAGAAACCGGGAGCGTACGCATAGCCTTTGGCACGCGCGAGCAGGCTCTGCAGGCTCTTGAAGAGCTCGAAGCCGCGGGTTACGAGGCCCGGCTGCGCGAGTGAGGCCGACTGCAGATCACCAACAGTTCATCGATGGCGATATTCGAATCCCCCTGGCCGGAGTGCATCGTCGGCCGTTTCAGAATCTTGACCCCCTCGAAGAACTCTCCACACAGCCGCCTCAACCTCTCGAGCGGCTCGCTCGAATCCTGGCGGACAAACTCCTTCAGCAACAGGCCGGTTGGTGATGAGTAGCTGATCACCAGCTTGGCTCCGCTGGCGGCGACGGCCCGCAGGACCATCCGAAACTCGCCCTCTACCTTCGCCGGGCTGCAGAAGTCCGAACGGAAGCGATGGGCGAGCACCGGGTAGCGGCCGCGCAGGATCCCGCCGCTGCGGCCCCGCTTCAACTCGGGGTAGTCATAGCGCGTGATCACCTCGAGCACATGGTAAAACCTCGAGTAATTGTCAGCCGTATAGGGCGGATCGAGATAAACCAGCCCGGGACCTTCGGGAAGCTGAAAGACACCATCCTCATCGAGGAGCTCGCGATAATCCGAGTTGAAAACCTGGTTTCCCTCGGTAAATACCGTCTCTCGAACAGTCTGGGCGATCGCGGCGCTGTACTCCAGCAGCGACTCCCGGAGGTCCGTCAGCCGGCGCTTGGCCATGGCCTGCAGCTCGCTGTCCTTGGAGAGATGACGAGGCTGGGCGAAGTGACTGGTCCCCGAGGTAGAAACGGAAGCCGCGTGCAACAGGGCGCTCAGGTAATGAGTCTGTTTGAGCTCACGCCAGGGATCCCCCTCATCGACGGCGTCGATAGCCGCCCTGATTGAATCGAGCTGCAGGGATTGGTGAAGGCCGAAATATACATTTGAGTAGTAGGTGGTCGCGAGGCAGGCCGGATTTCCCGCTACAGACTCCCCGTCGCTCAGCAGGGGCAGGGCGCTTCGAAAAGGCTCGGCGATGCTCGCCTCCGCGACTCCCGGATAGAGCGCCGCGGACGCATGGAGATATTCCCTGTAGCCTGCCGCCCAGGCTTCATCCGCCCGCCCTCTTTCATAAGCATCCAGAAAGCCGGCCTCCTCTTCGAGAGCGGCTTCGTAATATCCCGCCAGCCGGGCATAGTTCTCCTCGTAGACCCTCGCGAGATCGGCCTCGGGATCGAGCGCCGAAAGAAAATCATCCCGCGTCCCGGGAGAATGACCAATGAGACTGCGGGCGATCACGGCGGAATAGCTCTGCACATCGTTTGAGATGACCCGGTACATGCCGGCGCACCAGGCGCTGACGACGCCGCTGCCGCTCATAAGATCGACAAAGGTACCACCGGGGGGAAGCTCATCAGCCAGCACTCGCTCGAGAAAACCCGGGATCAGACGGGACTTGGCGCCCATATACCAGATCGATCGGTGCAGTCTTGGTGCCGATTTTGTTTCACGCATCATACGCTTCTCTCCTCTTCGGTTATCGGCACCCGGGAGGTTTATCTGAAGGGTACAAAAAGGCCAAAATGGTGACTGATTTGCTGCTTCCTATGGGCTAACCTGCCCCCACGAGGCATGGAAATATGAAAGAAAATCGACCCTCGACGCGTCATGACTGGACCCTGGAGGAGACTCGGGAGCTCTATGAACAGGCTCTCCCTGAGCTTCTTTTCCAGGCCCAGACGGTCCATCGAGCGTTTCACAACCCCTGCGAAGTCCAGGTCTGCAGTCTCCTGAGCATCAAGACAGGCGGCTGCGCGGAAGATTGCGCCTATTGCCCCCAGAGCGCTCACCACGAAGCCGCGGTCGAGCGTGAACCCCTGCTGGCGGTAGACCAGGTTCTCAGCGCGGCGAGGGAAGCTCATGCCAACGGCGCAAGCCGCTTCTGCATGGGCGCCGCATGGCGGGAGGTCTCCGATGGTGAAGACTTCGACAAGGTTCTCGAGATGGTCGCCGGCGTACGAGAGCTCGGCATGGAGGCCTGCTGCACACTGGGGATGATCACACCGGAGCAGGCTGAGCGGCTCGCCGAGGCAGGCCTGAGCGCCTACAACCACAACCTCGATACGGGACCGGAATACTACGATAAGATCATCACCACCAGGACCTACCAGGACAGGCTCGATACGATCAAGAATGTTCGCAGCGCCGGCATCACCGTCTGCTCTGGAGGAATCATCGGCATGGGAGAGAGCATCTCCGACCGGCTGGAGATGCTCTGCGCGCTCTCGGAGCTCGAACCCCATCCCGAGAGCGTACCGATCAACGCGCTCATGGCCATCGAGGGCACGCCGCTGGAAAAGCAGGAGCCCATCGAAGCTCTTGAGATGGTCCGCACGATCGCCTGCGCGCGCATCATGATGCCGGGTTCCATGGTCCGCCTCAGCGCAGGACGGATCGACATGTCGACCGAGGCCCAGGCACTCTGCTTCCTAGCCGGCGCCAACTCGATCTTCGCGGGAGAGACGCTGCTGACCGCGGCCAACCCGAGCGAAAATGAAGATGAGAAACTTCTCGAGAGCCTTGGGATGCGTCCGCGCAAGGACTCCGCCGCGCCCGTCGCCGGCGAGTCATGAGCGGCCTCGAAGAGTCGCTCCAGGACGCCCTGGAAAAAATTGAGGCGGATGGGCTGGCGAGATCTCTCCAGCCCGGAGAAGGGGTCGATTTCACCTCGAATGACTACCTTGGATTCTCAACCGAGGAGCGCTTCAGGGAGAGGCTCCGCGCGGGACTGGATGAAAAGATCCTGTCCGCCCCGGCCTCGCGGCTGCTGCGCGGAACTCACCCGGCCCACCTCGAGCTCGAGAAAAAACTCGCTGAGTTCAAGGGTGCCGAGGCGGCCCTCATCTTTCCAACCGGCTACCAGGCCAACCTCGGCCTGCTGACCTCGCTGCTGGGCACCCAGGACAGGGTCCTCTCCGATG
>Ga0066842_10000057_pt1 | contig 29358 bp, 18 predicted proteins | sample ETNtaG_19_FD_67289 | JGI IMG/M metagenome (GOLD analysis project Ga0066842, IMG submission 67289) | Marine microbial and viral communities from oxygen minimum zone, Eastern Pacific Ocean - ETNP201302PF86A | ecosystem: Environmental > Aquatic > Marine > Oceanic | place: Pacific Ocean: Eastern...
CCGTAACTTCGGCCTGGTCCCCTTTCGCAAAATGCTGATCAACGGCATCATCTGGAGCGCGGGCCTCGAGGTGCCGGCAAAAGGCGCTCCGTGTAAACTCGACAAGGACGATCCGCTTTTTCCAAAGAGTTGAGGCCGCCAATCAACTTGCCCTGGACACCCGGGCGAAAGAAAATAGATCCCATGAAACGACTCCACACATTTCTCCTGTTGAACATATTCCTCTTCCTTCCTGTCTCAGCGCCGCTCATCGCGCAAGAGGCGGAAGGCGCGAAAAAATCGCGCCCCAACATCCTCTTTATCGCGATCGACGATCAGAACGACTGGATCGGTTATCTCGGGGGGCACCCCATGGTAAAAACCCCGAATATCGACCGGCTGGCTGGACGCGGAACAGCCTTCACCAACGCCCACTGCCAGTCGCCCCTGTGCAATTCTTCCCGCACCAGCCTCATGACCGGCCTGCGCCCTTCTTCCACCGGGATCTACGGGCTGGCTCCCTGGTTCCGCAACCTGCCCGAGTTCAAAAACCTGGTTACGCTACCGCAGCACCTCAAGGCCAACGGCTATCGCACCTACTCCACCGGCAAGATCTACCACGGCCGGTACGGACGCAAGGGAGCGGAATTCGATGTTCTCGGACCTGGCTCGAGTGTCGGAGCGCGGCCAAAGAAGAAGCTGGTCACCACCCCCTTCGGAAATCATCCGCTGGTCGACTGGGGAGAATTCCCGCACAAGGACGAAGACAAGGGCGACTGGAAGGTAGCGTCCTGGGCCGTCAAACAGCTGAATGAAAAGCCCAGGGAGCCTTTTTTCCTCTCGGTTGGCTTCTTTCTTCCCCATGTTCCCTGCTACGCGACGAAGAAGTGGTTTGACCTCTACCCGGACGACGACTCGGTCCTGCCGAAAATCCGGCGGGACGATCGCAAGGACACGCCTCGCTTCTCCTGGTACATGCACTGGTACCTTCCGGAGGTGCGCCTGAAGTTTCTCGAGGAATCCAACCAGTGGCGCAATCTGGTACGGTCCTACCTCGCCTCAACCAGCTTCGTTGACAGCCAGGTGGGGCGTGTCCTCGATGCGCTGAAACGCAACGGCTTCGACAAGAACACCATCGTCGTGCTCTGGTCCGATCACGGCTGGCATATTGGCGAGAAGCTCATCACCGGGAAAAACACCCTCTGGGACGATGGTACACGGGTGCCCCTGGTCTTCGCCGGGCCGGGCATTAAGGGCGGCCAGGTGTGCTCGAAGCCGGCCGAGTTGCTGGACATTTACCCGACGTTGAGCGATCTCTGCGGATTCAAACAAAGAGAACATCTCGAGGGCCACAGCCTCCTGCCCCAATTGCGTGATGCGGCCGCTGCCCGGAAGTGGCCTGCGATCACCACTCATAACCATGACAACCACGGAGTGCGCTCCGAAGGATGGCGTTACATTCGCTACGCAGATGGCAGCGAAGAGCTCTACGACATGAAGAAGGATCCCAACGAGTGGAACAACCTGGCCGCCGACCCCTCGCTCGCGGGGGTCATAGCCACCCACCGCGGATTTCTCCCGACGGAGAACCGCAAGCCCGCCCCGGGAAGCCGATCCCGTATCCTGACATGGGAGAACGGTAAGGCGACCTGGCAGGGCAAAGAGATCGACCCGGCTGAACCGATCCCCGGCCAGTAGCGCACGGCCCGAAGCATAGGTCTGGACTTTTCCGTCCGGTTCTCAGATGCTGTGAATCGAGGAAAAAAGTATCTCAAGCAACCATCCTGTCATGCCAGCCCGGCAGCAATGGAGTCTCCCCCGTGAAAAAGAAAACAGCTCACAACCTCTCCCGTCGTCGCTTCCTGACCAGCACAGCGGTTGCCGCGGCTGCCACATCTGTTGGCGCCATGGGAATCGAACCCGCAGCGGAAACCGTGATCGGTGAAGGCGACTACCGCTACGGGGTTCTTCATGCCTGGCCCCAGTTGCCCGACAAGTTCTCCTGGCAGACGACCCACAACGTGGCCGTCGACAAGGACGGCTTTCTCTACGTAATCCATGAAGGACGAAAGAACCAGAAAGATCACCCCTCGATCTTCGTTTTCGACCCGAAAGGACGCTACGTCAGGAGCTTCGGCGAGCAATTCCAGGGAGGTGGACACGGAATCGAGGTCCGGCAGGAAGGAGGGGAGCAGTTCCTCTACGTCTGCGCCTACCAGCACCTCAAGACCTTCGCCAAGATGAGCCTCAAGGGGGAGGTCGTCTGGCAGAAACACGCTCCAATGAAATCCGGCGTCTATGCTGAAAACGAAGACACCAAGCCAACCGGAGCCTGGGGCCGCAACCGCTTCATGCCGACCAACTTCGCCTTTCTCGACGACGGCGGCTTCCTCCTGGTCGACGGCTACGGAGCCTACTGCATCCATGAATACGACAAGGACGGCAACTGGAAACGGCACTTCGGCGGACCGGGCAGGGGAAAAGGAAAGTTCAACCTGCCCCACGGCATCTGGATCGACAGACGCGCGGGGCGCAAGCCCTCCATCGCCGTCTGTGACCGCGCCAACCACACCGTGCAATACCTCGACCTGGATGGAAAATACCTTGAGACCCTCACCGGTTATGGCCTGCCAGCCAACGCCGACACCTGGAAGAACCTCATGGTGGTGCCTGAGCTACACGCCCGGGTGACGATTCTCGATGAAAAGAACAAGGTGGTCGCTCGCCTCGGAGACGATATAAAGCGGGTCAAGGGAAAGGGCGGCGGACGGATCCGGACCACTCCTTCGAGCTGGCGAGATGGACGCTTCGTCCACCCCCACGATGCCTGCTTCGACAACGACGGCAACATCCTCGTGGCCGAGTGGGTTGGAACAGGCCGGGTCACCAAGCTAGTGCGAATGGGCTGAACCACCCGCGCAAACCCGCAGTCGGACCGCTACTTCGAGTAGGTGATCTTAACCGTCTTGTTGATGAGCCCCCAGCCCTTCTGCAGCTTTCCATCGCTCCAGAGAACCTCGATCCCAACGGGCTTCTTCGTCGTGCCCAGTCCGAAATGCAGAACAAGCTCATTCTGGTTACCCTGCCCGGTGGCTCCATCCACCTGCCGCAGCAGGGTCTTTTCACCCAGGCGAATCCTCACCTGTGAACCAATGGCTGAACGATTGACCTTCCCTTCGCCAACAAGGTGAACCTTCAGCCAGTTGGCATCCCCGCCTGGATTGCGAAACAGCTTTCCACCGGTCACAAGATCGAGATACCCATCGCCGTTGAAATCACCCCAGGCTCCCTGGTAGGTCTTCTCCGTATTCATACCGCCTGCATTGGGAACCTCCTCGAACTTCCAAGCCCCCGTATTGCGATAGAGAACGCTCCGATTTCCTCCGTAGACAGTGGTGAAAAACAGGTCAAGAAGACCATCGTTGTCAAAATCAGCCAGGGTTGGTGAAGCGTAGGATTCCTGCCACCGCAGTCCCGCTCCACCGCTCTTATCCTCGAAATGAAACTTCTCCGCCGGCCCCTTGTTGCGCAGGAACTTGGGGCGATCCTGGTAGGCGGGCGGATGGCTGAAGTTCCCGACAAAGAGATCGAGATGACCATCGTTGTCAAGGTCGCCCCAGGAAGAACCGATCGTATGCCCCCAGGCTCCAAGGCCTCCGTCCCCCGCTGTGCCGAATGCTGCCGCCACATTGGCCAGGCCTCCCTTGCCATCATTCTGCCACAGCAGGTTCGGTTGCAGACGATAGTTGGAAACGTAAATGTCCAGATCTCCATCTTCATCAAAATCGGCCGCGGTAATCCCCCGCGCAGGCTGGAGCTGCCCCTTGGTACGCCAGGACTCTTCAAACTTCCCGCCGCCCAGGTTTCGATAGATCACATCGGTAAACCCGGCGACCTTTGCCCAGATTTCATATCCACCGACATAGAAATCGATCAGGCCATCTCCATCAAAATCGCCCGGAACGGCCCCCATGGAAACCTTGGTGGGCAGGGGCGGCATATTCTTCGTGATGTCTTCAAAGCCCTTGCCCTCTTTGTTGAGAAAGAGCCTCCCAGCGCCGCCCCAGGCGAAGTAATCCGGATAACCATCATTATCGATGTCAGCCCAGATGCCGGATCCCCCGGCGGGCTCTTTCTCCGCACGCTCAAATTTCTCGCCCTTGATGTTTCTCCAGAGCTGCCCCGAATCCCAGAGGTCGACCCAACCATCCGCATCGTAATCCACCCAGGCGGCAACCCCCCCGCTGAGCCCCTTCAGCCCGACGGATTCCGTAACATCCGTGAAGGAATCGGCTGCCGGCAACAACTGCGGCAACAAAACGGACAAGAAAATAACAAAACCGAACATCGCCGACATGGCAAAAGAAACGGGTTCCCTGTTCTGGGTCATGATGTACCTCCGTTCAGCGACTTCCCTGGAAAATTGAATCAACAACCTGCTAAAAAGATAGCTGGAACCGGCCTGAAATGCGACCACACGGAAGAGCTGGAACCTGTTAACCTGCGGGCATGCGGCGATTCCGGTCAAACAATCCAGTTCACCTGCCAGGAAACGAGAGCGAGGCTGCCTCGCCCGCCAGGCCCACCGCGGCCCTGCTCGGGGCTACCCTGGCCCTGGCCTTCCTCTGCGGGAGGCTCCCGGCCGAGGAGCCAAAGGAACCGCGCCCGCCCAACATCATCTTCATCCTCGCCGACGATCTTGGTTGGGCGGAACTCGGCTGCTACGGGAACAAGTTCAATGAGACTCCCCATCTCGACCGCATGGCGCGACAGGGACTCCACTTCACCGAGGCCTACGCCGCCGCGCCGGTCTGCTCCCCCTACCGTGCGAGCTTCCTCACCGGTCAGTTTCCCGCGCGGCACGGAATTCTCGACTACCTGCGGCCAAACACCGCGAATCCGCTGTCCATCGATCATGTCACCCTGGCGGAAATGCTCAAAAAGAACGGCTACGCCACCGGCATGATCGGCAAATGGCACCTCAGCGGCTACCGCTACCATGGCGCCGCGAAGGAAATCAGGGCGACCGATCATGGCTTCGATGAAGAGCTGGCAAGCGAGGTCAAGGGAGTGGGTAACGGGGCGAACTTCTGGCCCTACGTCTTCCGCACACAGCCGATTCGCTGGCTCAACATTCGTGAAAACCTCCTCGGCAAGAATGAATACCTTGTCGATCGAATGAACCACGAGGCCGTTCGCTTCATCGAAAGAAACAGGGAGCGTCCCTTTTTTCTTTATCTCAGCCACTACGCAACCCATTCGATTCTCAATGGCAAGCCCGCCATCGTTGACAAATACAGGCGCAAGCATCCTCCCGGCAAGAGCGTCCGCAAGCGCTGCTATCTCTGCCAGGACGCAGGGAAACAGGGAGATCCCGGCAACCACTGGGCTCCGGATCACAATCCCCACCTGGCCGCGATGCTCGAGAGCATCGATGACGGAGTCGGAATGATCCTCGCCAAGCTCAAGGAACTGAAGCTCGACAAAAACACCCTGGTGGTCTTCTCCAGCGACAATGGCGGGGAATCACAGGTCACCAGCAACTCGCCCTTGAGGGGAGGCAAGAGCTCGCTCTACGAAGGAGGTATCAGGGTTCCCCTGGTCGTACACTGGCCAGGTACGGTACCCGCGGGGAAAACCTGCTCTACACCGACCAGCAACGTCGACTTCTACCCGACCTTCCTCGCCGCGGCCGGGATCACCCCCGATCCAGAACAGAAGCTGGATGGCATCTCGATACTTGCCCAGTTGAAGAAGCCGGCCAATGAACTGCGGAAGGCGCCCCTGTTCTGGCACTACCCCCTCGCGAAGCCGCACTTCCTTGGCGGACACTCCGGCGGTGCGATCCGTCAGGGACCCTGGAAGCTCATCGAGTGGTTTGACACGGGCAAGGTTGAGCTCTTCAACATCGAGGAGGACCGGGGCGAAGCAAATAACCTCTTCGCACAGCGCAAGAAAACCTCTGAGCAACTGCTCAGCCAGCTCAGATCGTGGAGAAAAGAGCTCGGAGCGAAGACCACCACCGCAAAAGAATAAGGACGCTCAGGGGCGCCCCTCCTGCCGCGCGGCGATCGCCCGAATAAGCCGATGGCGGGCGGCCTCGATCTCGTTCGGATCACGCGAGAAGTCCTTCACCCCATTACAGATGGACGCGGCGATCGCATCGGCCTCGGCTCTGCCGCCAAGAGACGACAGCTGTTCGAGCAGCTCGAGTTCCTCGAGGCCCTCCCTCAAAAGAGCGAACCGCAGGGAGCCAACCGGCCCGTAGACGTTCTCCTGCCCCGTGTATCTCTCGACCAGGTTCCCGGGATAGAGCAGCATGCCCTCCCCTGCCGCCGGCGCGTTGCAGTGCGATCGCTTCCAGGAGATGGCATCCCCCCAGGGATCGCGGACCTCTCTCCAGAGGGTCGTCGCCCAGTAGAGCATTCCCCCAAGCCGGTAGCGCCAGGTGATCCAGGAAATCATCCGGCAATCAGCGGCGGAACGGTCAATGTAATAGTTCGGCTGAGGATAGAGCTGGTCACAGCTGATATACCAGCTCACACGCTCTCCCGCCGCCTGCCTCGCGGCGATCGCCTCCCGATTCTTATCCAGAACGTTGCCGTGAACGATCCACTCGCTGCAATAGCCCACGAGCGTTCCCCATTCAGCCTTGTCAGGGAGAGGCTGCTCGGTTACGGCAACGGGAACCTTCGGATCAACTGAATGAATCAGGTCAGCCCAATAGCGCACCGCCTCGTACTCTTTCTTCGTCTGGGGCTCATCCACCGCGCCGGTGAAGGAGAGACGCTCGTACCAGCCAGACTCTCTCGCATGCGCTATCACCTGGCGAAGATACTGGCGTACGTATTCCTCATACTGTTCTTTCGTCAGGCCATCCCGGCTCAGCCCGGGCGGCCCGGCACCGACGAGAAACCTGCACTGCCCTCTCTCGAAGAGAAACTTCTCCATCCGGGGATCGGTCCATTCCAACACGTATTTCCCGTCTTTAACCCCGCCTGCAAGCCCGATCGAGATGAAGGCCGGGTCGACCCTGTGATCGAGCATGTAACCGAGATATTCAAAAAAGAGCTCCCGGTACTCATCGCTGCCCTGCTCGACCCCATGGATCCGGGCGATCTCACGGCCATAGAAGAATCCGAACTGTACGGGAAAATGACGATCCTTCCCCAGGGTCACATTCCAGACCTTGAGTTCGAGCGCCAGCGTACCGAGCTCTTTCCCGTCAGCCTTGACAGTCAAGCTGCCCTCATAAACTCCAGGGCGCTGCCCCTCGGGAACAACCACGTCAACCCAGAGGGGCTGATGTCGAAGGACCGGCCCCCGATCCCTGCGGGATGACCGGATGTCAAAAGGCCTGGTCAAAGGGACGAGCGCGTCCGGCCAATAGCCCTTCTGGCCGTTCTTTCCTGAGGGGGCATATACCTTGCTCAGGTACTCGAGGTAGATCTTGACTCTATCGGCCGGGATCCGGGCCTCGGCGCATCGCAGATCTGACACCTCAACTGTGACTTTTTTCAGATCAATCCGGTCAGCCGTCACCACCACCTGGAAAGGAACATGCTCCCCGCGAACTCCCTCGAGATGAACCCTCCTCGCCATCTCGTCCCAGACTCCAGAGTGGGGAAGCTCCGATCTATTGACGCGTTGGATCTTTTCGGTCGACCCGGCGGCCCAGACCCGCGTCCCGGGCGGATCCGGGCTGACAGACTCTCGGGTCGCGGCGATGCAGCCACAGAGACCGAGGCAAGCCAGGGCGATCACAGGCAACAAGAGCTTCTTCTGTGTTTTCATTCAATTCAACCTGGGGGCGCTGAGTGGAGAGTCCTTAGACGACACCAAGCTTGTTCGCACAGAAGCCTGAAGTCAATGTTCTACCGAGGCTCCCACTGTGCGAGAATAACTGGAGCGGAACCGCCCCAGGCGGCAGCCGAAACGCAACCTGCCACGGCAATGGACAATCCCGGATGACTCAGCCAAAGATTGAATCTCTAACAGCTAAGGCCTCCGCCTTGCTGGCCCTGTCCTGGCTGCTCATTTTTTCGCGGCCAGCCCAGGCGGACCAGGACTGGCCCTACTGGCGGGGACCGAATGGAAATGGCATCGCCGCCTGCTCCAATCCCCCACTCGAATGGAGCGAAACCTCCAACATCATCTGGAAATCCCCGGTTCCCGGCAGGGGGCATTCCTCCCCGGCCGTCGTCGGCAAGCGGATCTTCCTGACGACAGCGGATGAGAAAAAGAAGGAACAGTTCGCTCTCTGTTATTCGCGCGAGGATGGGAAGCTGCTCTGGAGCCGCAAGCTCTACGAAGGAGGCTGGGACTCTCCAAGCATGGCCGGACGCAGCTGGGCCAACTCCTCGCCTGCCTGTGATGGAGAAAAGGTCTACCTGGTCTTCTCCCATAAGGGCAAGCTCATCGTCAGCGCGCTCGACCTGGAAGGAAAAGAGATCTGGAAAAAAACCGTGGGCGGCTTTGTCTCCCATCACGGCTACTCGGCCTCCCCTGTAATCTACGGCTCCACGCTGGTTATTTCAGCGGACCACAAAAAAGGAGGCTACCTCGCCGCCCTTGACAGGAAGACAGGCGACCTGAGATGGAAAACAATGAGACCGCCGGATCCATCCTACGTGGCTCCCGCGATCCTGACCGTCGCGGGACGCAAACAGCTGGTCATATCAGGCTGCAATCTCTTCGCAAGCTACGACCCAGGGACTGGAAAGGAGCTCTGGGCATCGAAGACCACCACGACAGAATGCGTTGGTACAGTTGTCGCCTCAGGAGATCTCGTCTTCGCCAGTGGGGGGTATCCCAAAAACCTGACCGTTTGCGTGAACGCCAGGACCCCTGAAAAGGTGGTCTGGAAAAAACCGATTCGGACCTATGTCCCCTGCATGCTGACCTTCGAAGGACACCTCTATACGGTAACCGACCGGGGAATCGGCTACTGCTGGGAGGCCTCCACGGGTGAGGAAAAATGGAAGGCGCGCATCGGAAAGAGCTTCATAGCCTCCCCCATCATCTCAGGAGGCCGGATCTACGCGTCCTCGGACAAGGGAACCACGCATGTGTTCAGTGCCTCTCCTGAAGGGTTCAAACGCCTTGCGACCAACCCCCTCGGCACTGAAATCTACGCAACTCCGTCAATCTGCGGAGACAGGATCTATCTTCGCTCTGCGAGCAGAGCCGGAGGAAAACGTACTGAAACACTCTATTGCATTGGAAATACCGCCCTGAAAAAATAGGAAGGAAAGCTGTTTTATCGGAGCCGAAGAGCTTTCAGGGGTGAAGAGAGATATTGGTTAAAAAATAGGCTCAAAATACCCTACAATTGAGTTCGCTTTGAAAGGTACTAACTTTCAGGAGGCTCTCTTCATGAATGTGCAAAAAACGGTATCCAGGCTGGCGACGGTTCAGATCACAACTGTGCTCATCGCTTCACTGCTTCTTCCCATCGGGCACCTTGCAGCCGAGCCCGTCCCCAGCATCGGAGACTATATTGATGACCTGCTGGCGATGCAGCCTCTTTCGGAGTCAAGAGGCGGAGTTCGGATGGACATAGAGGTCGTCCATGATGCCTACCTCTATATCATGGCGAAAAAATACGAAGAATATGAGAACTACGGGTTTGACGAAGACCTGATTGTCTCAAAACTGAAATCTGACAACACGAAATACAAGCGCTACCGGAACCGGCTCTTTTTCAGAATCCACATAGACGGAGAAGGCTCCAGCCACGTCATCTTCGATAAGAAGCTCTCAAGCCACCTCGAGGTGTCCCAGAAATCGAGCAAGAGTAAAACGAACCTGGACAAGAGGAGCTACCATGTAATCAACTCGAGCCCGAAGGTCAGGTTTTCCAAGTGGGCGATCTACGGTAAGTCGGTGCTCTCCAGGAGTACGAAAAACCTCTTCGGATTTGGCAAGTTAACCGCCGAGGTGACCTCCTACAGTCTCAAGGCCACCAATAAGGAACCGATCTTTTTCCGGCTGAAAAACATCCGGGTCCAGAGCGCGGGAAAGGACCCCAAGGAGAGCATCAACGTGAAGGCGCGCCAGGTCTCCACCCAGAAGGGCTGGGATGGGCTAAAGACTTACGGGCCAACCATTGTCATGACCCCGGGTAATTGGGAAGTTCCGCTGCCTCCGCAAGGATTTCTGAACGCTCTCAAAAAACTGGGTTATAAGTAGAGCAGCCCTTCTCAGAAGAAACGACTCTTCAATCTAATAACAAGAAGACAGCCTTTTTCATCCGGGAGGAACGGTTGAATACACAAATTAACTTAACAAACACCCTGGCAGGATTCTTCGTAGCGGCATCCCTGTTGCTCTCCCTCACGATGCCTCTGGACAGCCTTCAGGCTGCTCCCAAGGATCCCAAGAAAAACAAGAATTCCAAGACACGCAAGGCGCCCAAGTCTTCTATAGAAACCTATCTCGCCCGCATGCTGACGATGCAGGCCAAATCAGCGACGAAGAATGGCGTGAAACTGACGGTCCAGGCCGTACCGGATGCCTACCTCTACTACATGGCAAAAATATACCAGGACTACGAAGGCCTGGGACTCTCCGAGGAACTCCTGGCAAAAAAGCTGGGAAGCGCCCACACCAAGTACAAGCGTTTTCAAAACCGTCTCTTCTTCAAGATCACCATCACAGGCGAAGACGGAAAACACGTTGTCTTTGACAAGAGCCTGGCGAATCACCTCACGGTGACCCAGAAATCAGAAAAGAACGCATTCTCCAAGCGGACCTACCACCCGGTCGATGTAAGTCCGAAGGTAGATGCGGAACAATGGAAACTCTTCGGAAAGAGGATCAGCGACTACACCAAGAAAAACCTCTTCGTATTCAAAAACCTCCGCGCCGAGGTGACATCTTTCAGCATCAAGGATGAGACGACCGAACCGATCTACTTCAACCTTAACGAGATCTGGACTGCCAAGAGCCTGCAGAAATCCGCCGGGAAAACAGCCCTCAGAGGCGGCAGCAAGGGTGGAGGCAAAGGCAAGAAGAAGGGGCGTTCCAAGGGTATCCCGAAAAAGCTGCGCGGCGCGCTGGGTTCGGTAACCCCTCACGAGCCGGTGATCAACGCTGGTGAAAAGCAGATCTCGGCCAAGATGAGCTTCGCACAGCTCAAAAAACCCGGCCCCATCGTCATCCTCACTCCCGGTCACTGGGATCCGCCCCTACCTCCCCAGGCCTTCCTCCAGGTCATCAAGCAACTGTCCACCAGGTAAAACGATTCGCGGTAACAGGCTGGGACTCGATGCTGAAATCCGAGATTGATGAGATCCTGCGCCAGACCCTCTCCGACCTGAGACTCAGCCGGTCTGAAAAAAAAGGGCTGAGGGCTGTCCTTGGAGACATGGAGCTGAGCGAAGGCGATTATGGCCAGCTTCGCAAGAGTGCCTTCGAGATCGCGGCAGAGGCTCTCAACGATTCACGATCAAGGCAGGTTGTCGAGTGGCTCGAAGAACTCATGAAAGTGCTGGTGCCGAGGGAAGAAACAACTGCCCCCCCCCGGGCGTACTTCAGTCCGGAGGCTGACTGCCGCAGCCGAATACTCTCGCTCTTTCACGCGGCCCGCAGGTCGGTCGATATCTGTGTCTTCACCATCACGGACAACCAGCTTACCCGGGAGATCCTGGCCTCGCACTCTCGTGGATTGAAGATCAGGATCATCACAGACGACGAGACCAGCCAGCATCAGGGCTCCGACACGAAGCAATTAGAGGAGGCAGGGATCCCGGTGCGATTTGATAACGACGAGCAGCATATGCATAATAAGTTTGCTGTATTTGACGGCAAGGCCGTGTGTACGGGCAGCTACAATTGGACCAGGACAGCCGCGGAGCACAACCTCGAGAACATAGTCGTCTTCCATGACCCTTCCATCTGCGGAAAATTCAGCGGTGAGTTCGAACGTCTCTGGGAACTCTTTTCCTAACCCCGACGCCAGGGCGCCCGCGCGCTTCGCAGCCAGGCCGCAGCCAAATGATCCACGGGTAAAAAACGGCCTCCTGAGTCTATTCCTCTCACTCCTTGTCCTCCTCAGCTCTTTAGATCTCCTCGCTATTGAGGAAGGCAAGCTGAAGGCAACCCCGGCAACCATCCGTCTTCGCGGACGGCTCAGCTCCCAGCAGGTGCTCTTGACCACTTCCCGCGATGGAGTGGAGGTTGACCTGACGAGACTGGCGGAATTTCAGTCGGCCAATGAAAGCCTGCTGCGCATAGATGGGCAGGGTCTCATTACGGCCATTGGAAGCGGCCGGACCGAGGTAGTGATTCGCTACGAAATGAACGAGGTTCGCCTCCCGATAGAGATCCTCCAGGGAGAGACCTGGCTCCCGGTCACCTTCGAACAGGACGTCCAGCCTGTCCTGACAAAGATGGGCTGCAATGCCGGTACCTGTCATGGAAAGCAACGGGGACAGAATGGCTTCCAGCTATCCCTCCTGGGCTTCGACCACGATTTCGATTTTGATGCCCTGGTTCGTGAGGGACGCGGACGCAGAATCTTCCCCGGCTCTCCAGGAAACAGCCTCCTTCTTCTGAAGGCGGCCGCCATCACTCCCCATGGCGGCGGCAAGCGGATCGCTCCCGCCGGGAAGCACTACAACACCCTGAAGCGCTGGATCGGCGCAGGCCTCCCGCGAACTCCGCCCGAGACGCCGAAACTTCAGCGAGTATCGGTCTTTCCATCCGAACGAATCATGCGCCCTCGCACCGGCCAACAACTCCTCGTGACAGCGCATTATTCTGATGGCAGTTCCAGGGACGTCACTCGGCTCACGGCCTATCAGTCCAACGAGTCTCCCATTGCCAGGGTCGGAAAAACCGGCCTGGTCCAGGCTGGACCCCTTCCCGGGGAGGCGGCGATCATGACCCGCTATATGGGAAAATTCGCCACCTGCTCGGTATCCATCCCGCTCGAAGGAGAGGTCTCTCCAGAGTATTACAGCTCTCTCCATCGCAACAACTTCATAGATGAACTCGTCTGGAAAAAACTCGAACGCCTGAAGATCAAGCCTTCCCCCCAATGCGACGATTCGAAATATCTCAGGAGAGCTTACATCGATGTCATCGGCCGGCTCCCCACTCCCGCAGAGACAAGAGCCTTCCTCTCCGGAAAAGATCCCGCGAAACGCCGAAAGCTTGTCGATAACCTGCTCGCCAGGCCCGAGTATGCGGATCACTGGGCCAACAAATGGGTCGATCTATTGCGACCGAACCCCTACCGCGTTGGCATCAAGGCCGTAAGGAGCCTGGACCGCTGGGTGCGAAAGAACTTCCGGGAGAACAAACCCTATGACCGCTTTGTCCATGACCTGCTCACCTCGCAGGGAAGCACATTCCGAAACGGCGCGGTAACAGTCTTCCGGGACCGGAGAAGTCCCGAGGAACTCGCCACCATGTTCAGCCAGCTCTTCCTCGGTATCCGCCTGGAATGCGCCCGCTGCCATCAGCATCCCTTCGAGATCTGGAGCCAGAAAGATTTCTATTCACTGGCAGCCTACTTCGCGAAAGTAGGACGGAAAGGGACCGGGCTGTCTCCTCCAATATCCGGAAGCGAAGAATACATCTTTTCGAAGGCAGGAGGAGAGGTTCGACATCCGAAAACTAACGAGGTGCTCCCTCCGAAGCCTCTCTTTGGAGATTCCCCCGTCATCTCCTCCTCACAGGATCCTCGACAGGCGCTGGCCCTGTGGATGACGGCGAAAGAGAATGGATTCTTCCCTGCCGTTATGGTTAACCGGGTCTGGGCAGACCTGATGGGCAGGGGAATCGTCGAGCCGGTCGACGACATCAGAGAAAGCAACCCGCCCAGCAATAAAGAACTGCTCGACGCCCTGGCACGCCACTTTCGCGAGGTCAACTACGACCTGAAAACCCTGCTCAGAACGATCCTGGCCTCCAGGGTCTATTCTCTCAGCAGCCGCCCCATCGAAAGAAACATCGCCGATACGCGAAATTATTCCAGGCACTACCGCCAACGATTGAGAGCCGAGGTCCTGCTGGATGGGGTCTGCGACATCACCGGAATTCCTGAAAAATTCTCGGCGATGCCCCCGGGATCACGAGCCGCCGAGCTGTGGACTCACCGGACGACCTCCAATTTCCTCGACACGTTTGGAAGGCCAGATCCCAACCAGGATCCTCCCTGCATGCGAATAGAGGACACCACCGTGGTCCAGGCGCTTCACCTGATGAATGCCCCAAATCTCGATGGGAAAATAAGAAACGGAAACGGAAAGGCCGCAGCGCTGGCCGCTTCAAAATTGTCTCCTGAGGAAATCGTAGAAGAATTGTACCTGCTCGTTTATGCTAGATACCCGCAAGACGAAGAGATGCGCGCCGGCTCTACCCGGATCCCCCCGGCTGGAACTCCTGCCAAGGGGAGAAAAAGCGCTGTCGAGGACCTCCTCTGGGCTTTGTTGAATACCCCGGAGTTCCTCTTCAAAGACTGACGAGACTGCCACATGAAAAAACCAACACCCCGGAGTCACCATGCCAATTGCGAGGGGCTGAGCAGGAGGAGCTGTCTGCAATTGGGCCTGGGGTCTTTTCTCGGCGGCGGACTGGTCAGCGCTCTTCGCTTCAGGAGCCTGGCAGCCAGTGAAGAAACAACCGCCACAGCTCCGACGAGCTGTATTCTTGTCTGGCTGGATGGAGGCCCGACTCATTACGAGACCTTTGACCCGAAGCCCGAAGCTCCCAGGGAAATCCGGGGTGAGTACGAGACCATCCCGACGGGAATCCCGGGAGTGCGTTTCTCTAAACATATGAAACGGTTGGCCGGGATCACCGACAAGCTGGCGATTATTCGATCGATCCGGCATGACCACGGAAACCATGGAGCCGGAAACCACTACATGATGACCGGAGCTCCGACCCGGATCCCAGTGAGCTGCGGCGCTTTTGTCAGCTTCCATCCGAGCCTGGGCTCAGTAACCGCACGTGAGCGCGGAGCCCCCAAGGGTCTGCCCGCCTATTTCTCACTGGGAAAAATGTCCCGCTCCGGCGGCCCGAATTTCCTGGGAGCCAGGCACGCTCCCTTTGTCGTCAAGAATGACCCCAACCAGGGATCCTTCAGGGTAAGAGATGTGGCCCTGCCCAAGGGACTCGATGGTGCACGATTTTCAAGCCGCCAGAATATCCGGAGCGAGGTCGACCAGTTCCTTCGAATCCAGAACGAGACCGCTGGAGATCCGGTGGCGGCCTATGACGAATATTTCAGGCAGGGCCATGACCTGATCACCTCCGCGCAGGCCCAGGAGGCCTTTGACATCCATCGCGAACCTTCCACGACCAGGGACCTGTACGGGCGTAACTCATTTGGACAGAGAGCCCTGCTGGCACGAAGACTCGTCGAGGCCGGCGTTCCCTTCGTCACTCTCTACGATGGCGGCTGGGACCACCACACCAACCTCTTCAAGTCGCTCGACACTATGCTGCCGCCAAGGGACAGGGCGCTTGCCGCGCTGATCCAGGATCTTGACCAGCGCGGAATGCTCGACTCCACCATGGTTATCTGCCTTGGAGAGTTCGGCCGCACGCCCAAGATCAACGAGCGGGGAGGAAGAGATCACTGGTCCAACGCCATGTCGGTCCTCTTCGCCGGCGGCAAAACTCCCGGCGGCCAGGTGGTGGGCTCCACCGACCGCAAGGGCTACAGCGCCTCGAAAAGGGTGCTGTCTCCCGAGAACTTCGCATCGACAATCTACAGGAAACTGGGAATCGACCCCGGCAAGATCCTCTACACGCCTGAGGGACGGCCTGTCCACCTGGTCAGCGACCCGACCCCAATTCGAGAGTTGATGGGCTGAGCATCGAGGCCGGCGCCGGCAGGCGAAAAACAGTAACAGCATGAAAATACGAGGGGTCACATTCCTGGCGGTCCTCATAGCGACGAGCCTGGCCAGCGCCCTCATCGCTGAAGACAAGCCCCCCACTCTCACCGGTATGTTTCCCCAGGGCGCCCAAAGGGGAAGTTCCGCAGCTGTCACCGTCTCCGGAGAGTTCGCATCCTGGCCCCTGGATTGCTGGATCTGCGATGACAGGGAACGTGAGACGAACCTGGTCTGCAAAACGATGAAGGCAAAGGGAAAACTCACGATCACCGTGCCGGCCGATGCGCAAGCGGGAGTCTACTGGCTGCGGCTCTACAATAAGGCGGGCGCATCTTCCCCACGCCCTTTCCTGGTCAGCGAGTTGCCGGACACGATTGAAAAGGAGCCCAACAACTCGGCTAAAGACGCCTCCCTCCTCGATAAATCAGGAATCCTGGTGCACGGACGGCTGGAAAAGAAAGGCGATGTCGACAGCTACGCGGTTGAGCTCGATGCCGATGAGATCCTGGTCGCCGACCTCCTCGCCAGCAGAACCCTGGCCTCCCCAATGGACGGCACCCTGCAGATCACCTCAGCCGCCGGCTTTGTCCTGGCTGAAAACGACGACGACCAGGAGATGGACCCCCGGCTTATCTTTCGCGCCCCGAGAAAAGCCCGCTACATCATCAGAATCTTCTCCTTCCCCTCGAAACCGAATTCCAGCATCCAGTTCTCCGGAACAGCTGCCCATATCTACCGCCTGGCCCTCACCACGGGGCCCTTCATCGATCGCGCCTATCCCCTCGCTGCAGCCCTTGCCGGCCCAGCAGAGATCAGGCTCGAGGGCTGGAACATTCCCGCCGCCAAAAAGCTCGTCAAGCTGCAAGCGGCCGCTGCACGGGGGCCCCAGCTCCTGAGAATCCCTGGCAGCATCAATGCAGTACCGGTCGAACGGGATGATTTCCTGAGCATCACTGAAGAGGAATCTCAATCATCGGGAAAGCTTCCGGTTTTTAAGGAGACGATGGTGATCAGCGGACTGATCGGCTCACCGGGTGAGCGTGACTCCTATGTCTTCACCTCCCCTGACGGGAAAATCGTCGAAGTTTCCGTGCTGGCCAGGAGTCTCGGTTCCCTGCTGGACCCGGTCATCAACATATTGGATGACGCCTCGAAAACAGTAAGCGAAAAAGACGATTCCGAGGGAGGTCTCGACTGCTCTACCCGGTTCACTCCAGCTGCAAACAAGCCCTACCGTATCGAGCTCGGCGACCGTTTCAGCCATGGCGGGCCGCGTTTTTTCTACATGCTGCGAATGGGCCGCCCAGCCAGGGATTTTTCTCTGAAACTCGAGTCCGCCAGCTTTGTACTCGAAAAAGGCAAGAAGCTGGAGCTTCCCGTCACTGTCGAACGGCATGGCGGCTACGATGGAAAAATCGTCATCACCGCGGCTGATCTTCCCAAGGGGGTGCGTTCGACCACCGTAGAATCACTCAATGGAAAAGACTCGGCCAAGGCTGTCAAGCTGGTGCTTGAGAGTGAGGGCGCCGCCCTGGGGATTCCTTTCAGAATCACCGGCAGCTCCGACCTGGAATCCAGCCCCCGGAAGTGGGCAGGTTTCCAGGTGCCCGGGCGCAAAGCTCGATTTACAAAGCCCTGGCTGACGGTAAGAGGCGGATAGGCTCCTCAGCCTCCCTCTCACTCTCCTTCATGAATCAGCTCGATTCCGCAAATCAGCGGCAGCCCGGATTCCTTGCCCTGCGAGTGAGAGAGCGCCAGTTCCAGTCCGGAACCCACCTGGACACCGGATATTTCATGAACCACCCCAACCCGCCCGCCAGCTCTTCCAGCATCGGGATCCAATCCCTCGAGACTCTTCTTGCCCTGCAGGCTAATGCTATAGCTGCCGCCAGCTTCCCTGGTCGGCGCTCGAAAATAGAGTTTCACAGTAAAGGTTCCCGCGACCGCCTTCGGTAATTTCAGGGATACGCGGCCCAGGCCTCGGTAACCCGAAGCGAAGATCCAGCCGCGTGAGGCCGAGCCCAGGCTTTCTGGGTTCTGGCGGAAAGACGAGGCTGTCGGCGGCTCGAGCTTCATCTCGAACTTGGGCGAGGGGCCGCCGACGATGGGATATTCCAGCCAGAGTGTCCCATCATCTGCGAGCCGGTCTCCCGGCGCGCCAAGATTGACTCCCAGGCGGCGAACCGTCTCCTTCTTAATGCTGAAGGTGTTGAAGGTCCACATTCCCAGCTCAGGCATGTGAACAAGCCCTAATGAAGACTGGTTCTGGTAGCTGCAATTGCAACTGCGGGTATAGTCAGGGGCACAGAGAACTCCATCTCCACAAATGAGATTGGCTGTACAGCTTGATCGAAAACCTCCGAGATTTCCTGTTCCACTGTTTCCCGCGAGATCGAAGAAACCGGCGGCAGCCGAACGAAAGGTCAGCAGGTGCTCACTGGCGATAGCCGTATTGCAGCCATATTGCCTGGAAAAACCCCATTCGATTTGGCGCTGAAGAACCGGGTTAAGCCGCAAACGCGGTTTTCCAGTCAACAGCTCAAACGCCTTCCCCTGGGCTATAATCGTATCGTGATGGAGGATACAGGGGCCATCGTAGGTCTCCCGGGATTGCCAGAGCACCTCGCCCGTCTGGCCCCTGTGCGCCAGCATATGGCTTCCCTTTTCATCCGGAAGCATGTCTCGCGATGCCCGGCTCGACTGCAGAAGAATGTCATGCTCGGCTGAATAAGAGAGGAAGGTTCCATAAAAGGCCGCCTTCTTCGTCCAGGCAACAGCCCCATCGGAGAGGTTTACAGCCAGCACCCTCGTGCGGTCGATAGCTGATCGCCCTCTTCGGCGCAACTTCTTTTCATAAGGCTCTGGAAGCCGGTCTATCGTGAACAGCTTCCCTCCTCCAAGGCAGATCGCGTTGTGCCGGTATGAATTTTCCGCCGAGATCTTCCAGAGCGCCTTGCCGGAATGACGGTCAAACCCTCCCAGGTACCGGCTCGCGGTGCCATCCCACACATTGCTGTTGCCGAGCTTGCCTGTACGTTCTTCCGGAACAGCGGCGCATACTGTGTGAAGCAGCCTCCGATTCAGGCTCTTCAGGCCCGCCGTGTCGCCGGAGTTCTTCCTGTGCAGGCGAATCAGCTGTAGCACCGCCTCGAGCTTCTTCGCATTCACCTTAGACAGGTAGGCCTTGGAGAGCTTCTCAGCCAGTTCCTCCATGGCAAGGAGCCGGTTCAGTTCTTCGACAAGCCAGGATTTCTCCGTTTGCAGGAACGATTTACCGCCAGCCTTGAATCCTTCAACCGACTTGAGCAGATCCTTCAAAGTGGCCGCCCGAGTGTCCTTGAGATCATTTAAATCATAGCGATCAAAATCAGGCGTAGAAAAATGCATGGGGGACGCCCCGAGAATTAACCGGTCATCACTGATGCTGAGGAATCCAAGATGGAGAGAGCGCTCCTGCTTCTCCTTGCCTTCAGTTTCGAACTGGATCCGCGACACCACCTTGCCTGTTCCAGGATCGAGCTTGAGGCAGGCCTTTCCATAGAGCACGTAGATCGCATCGCTGGTTGAAACATAATTGCTCCCGATCGCGTTGGCGCCAGGCTGGTGAGCGGTATTGTCATAGGGCTTTCCAAGTCCGGGAAGTTCCGCCTCCCAGAGCTGCCGACCCGTGTAGACATCTAACGCCCTGAGAATATCCGGCCCCTCGATAACAATTCTTCCTCCAACCACATGATGGCGCGGTCCATGCCCATGACGCGGCAGCAACCTCGTATTGGAGGCTCCTCCAAACCAGAGCAGTCCAAGCGGCGCCTTGACGAGAAAGTCGCGGGAAATATTGCTGTTGCTCCCGTCCCCATACTGGTGGGTCCAGCTTCCCGCCCGCGCCAGGGGGCCTGGCCTGGAAAGGTCAAGGGTGCTTCCCCTCTGCTTGACCTCAGCCCCCTCCAGGGCTCCGGACTTGATCATGGCGTCAACCTGAGCGCGACTCGCAGAATCTTGAGGAAAGCAGGCTATCCCTCCATAGGGCCGAAGGGACCTGAATACAGCGGCAAGAGCGGCTGGGGAGAGCCTCCCTGCCGCTACCCCCCCGCCAACACAGGCTATATTGGCGAAATAGACCGGCAGATCCCACTGCTCGACAGTTCCCAGGTGCGCACTTACCCGTCGGCCATAATGCCCAGACCGGACCAGCTTTTCTCTGAGCCCTGCGAGCCTCGCAGGATCCTTTTCAAGCACAAGCAGGTGCAATTTCGTACGGGACAGAAGAGCCTCGACTGGCGCAGGTTTCGTCCCGCCCGCCACCAGGCAATACCCTCCCTCCGAAGAACGGCTCTTCAAAAGCTCATCCAGTTCACCGGAAAGAGCGGAGCCTCCAGCAAGCTGGCCCCGGCCTTCGCTTCTCACGACAGGTTTCTTCTTCTCCGCAGCTCCAAAACACAGAATCGAGCCCTCCCTGGTCGCCACCAGGAGACGCCCTCCGGAACATCCCAAGCTCCCGGGAATACCCGGCAGTTTCTTCTTCCAGGCAAGCTTTGGACGTTTTTTCCCGGCGACTCCGCCGCGAGGCATGTCAAAAGCGAGCAGGTTCCCCGCGCAAGCGACATAGATCCTGCCCCCGCACCGGATCGTCAAGGTATCAAGAACCTCAACCCCCTCCTCGGTTTTCAAAAGGGGAAACAAAGCCTGGGAAATTCTCCAGGATGCTCCAAGCTCCAGCTGGCGTTTGAGGCCGCGCGGAAGGGTGCTGGAGAGAATCCGCTTCGGTATCTCGCCATCCACGTTACGCAGTTTCTCTACCTCGACAAGCCTTGCCTTCGCAAAGACCATCTCAAATTTCGCACGGGCTGGGAGCCCTCCAGGGCCGCCAAGGCCAGGCTTCGCGCTGGCCGCCTTTCCCTTTCCCTTTCCCTTTCCATGAAGAGGAATCCGGGTCTCCGTGAGACAGGTCCAGTTAGCCGGGGTGGGGTAGATGGCCGTTCTGCAGATTGTCTCAACAGTCTTCGCTCCTTCCTTCCCCAGGGAGCTTGAGGGGACCACCGAATCCTTATAGCTGAGAACTCCGGCAAGTACAGTCTTCCCCTTGCTCGTCTTGTATTTATTCGGCTGGAGGTAGCTGATGCTCTCGAGCAGTTTCGGTTCAGCCCCCCGGATCGACTTGCTGAGTCTCTCGACCTTGCCCCCCCTTATCGAGATCTCGTAGCTTGCTCCACGAGCCTCATCTTTCCACGTGGCGTGGAAATTCTGCCGGTCAAAACGAACCCGCTTACCAAGCCGCATCGCTTTCAACCGCAGGAGATGCGCATCCTTTTCCTTCACCACAGCAGCTGAGTAGGCGGCGGCGGAATCAAGAGCCGTGTCAGCACCCAGGGCCCCCTTGATCTTTTCGCCTGCGGCCAGGCCGTATAACATTCCCGAATTCAGAAAGACACTCCCTGTCGCCGAAACGTGATAGGACTCTTTCTTCGCGTTCTTGGCTAACCTGTAATAGAGCAGGCGGCCGGTATCCTGGTCCAGGCAGGCAGGAACGGCCCTGCCATTGGGAACAAGCAGCCTGTCACCAACAGCCGCAAGATAACCCTGGGGCGCAAGTCCTCCGAAAGCTGGGCTGTTGTGCGGCTGGGCAATGAAAAGCGCTCCTCCCGTGTCGTTCGTCCACAACACCTTCCCGGTAACCGCGTCCAGGCAATGAACGTAGGTCCCCATGAACGGCCAGATACTGGCGCCGTAGTACACCTTTCCATCTTTCACCACAGGCGCCCCCCGGGCAGGCCAGCTGGAGATCACCCTTCCATTGCCAACAACCTTGCGGTCCGAGGGGCCTCCGCGATGCCGCCAGAGCAGCTTGCCGGAGCTCGCCTCGAGACAATAGAGATAGCCGTCATCAGAACAGGCGTACAACCTCCCGTCTGAAAAAAACGGGGCAAAACGCACGGGGCCGTCGGTGAAAAATCGCCAGAGGCGAGCTCCATCCTTCAGGCTGTAGGCGCTCACTGAATCGGTAAGCGGCGAAGCGACAAAAACCTTCCCCCCGGCTGAAACCGGCTGGTAGCAGGCATCAAACTGCAGGCGAGGCTGGTCGGGCCAGGCGGGAACCAGGGAAGGGAGATTGAGTCTCCAGTGAAGGGACAGCTTGCCCGGCAGCTCTTCGTCGGTGGTGGAGCTCCTGCGAGCATCCCCTCTCCAGGCGGGCCAATCAGCCCTGGCTCCCGAGAGGAACGCTGACGACAGGACAAGAACAGCCAGGGCGCAAGACCACCTCGATCTTCCACGACCGCCTGGCAGACCCATCTGCAGGTTCATCATCTCGGGCTTCACCCTTTTTCTCCATTAGTGTCCAGATCCAGGAGGTCTCTCTGAGACCGTTGGAATAGTATCCTGTGAAAATGCCTCCCGCTCAACCATCCTCGCCTGATTTTACCCATCGCAGATTTCGGAATTCCGGGCGACCTCCCGCCCAGCGGGTGCTGCCGAGGGCCTGGCCCCCCCGATCTCCATAATAGGCTCTGAAACCAAGCAGATCGGCAACCTCCCAGGACTCGAGCCGCTTACTCGTCTCCTGGTGGATGAAATCATTCGGAGCAAGCCTGATCGTATGCCAGTCGCCCCCGCCCGGCAATTTGACAACCGCGACCGAATCACCCCTGCGGCGCCCCCTGTAACCTCTGAAAAAGTTCTCGGTGATAACGACAATCAGCTGGTTCGGTTTTTCCGTTCGCGCCTCGAAGGCCAGGCTCTCGCCATCTCCTCCTCTCCACTTAGGATCGGTAATCTTACGGGTCCAGAGCTGCCAATGATGCGGGTTGTCGGCTGACAAGCGATACCAGTCCTGGAACCCGCGGGAAAAGTCATCGATCAACCGGCTCGGCTCATCCGTCGCTTGCACCCCATTCTCCTTCAATTCCCCGGGAGAAGCGGCCTTCAGCATCGAGCTGATCGCGAAAGTGGAACTCGGACGTGAGAAGGGAACATCCACCGGCTGTTCCAGCCTGTAGTGGACGTTGGCGAAGGCGAACAGTGGCTGTTTGACTGAAAGAATCGGCAGCTCGGCTACCCAGGATGCTCCTTCCCGGGAAGCCATCGCCGTACGCCAGAACCGGGCGGGTGGATCGGGATCCACAGAGTACATGATGTCTACCTTCACAACCGGGCGAGAGCGCCCGGGAGTCACGATCAGCTTCGGAACCGTATCGAGAACCAGCCGCGTAGCGGGCAGCTGTGGAAACCTGAAGCCGCCCCTGAGATGCTGGTCCAGCCAGAGTGGACGAGTGACCGAAAACTCAGGCGTGAAACGATGGTTGAGATGAGGAGCGAAGGAGTACCGTACGTCCTTGTGCGGAATCAGAGCTCCGGTCCGGTAGGTATCATCCATGATCCCATGAAAATCATTTGTCGAGCCGAGCCAGAGGAGCGGAGCCTTGATTCGAGGAGCGTAGGATTGAAAACCGAGGGTTGCCCGGAACAACTCCACGTCTCCATTCGGAACCTGCCTTCTCTTCTCGGGCAGGAGCTCCCAGCTCACCGTCCGAAAGCCCTGCCCTCCCACGGAGGGAGCAGCCACCTTGACCCTGTCGTCGGTTCCAGCAACATAGACCGTCAGGTTACCTCCCATCGAATGTCCATAGACACCAAGACGCTCCCGATCGACTTCACGCTGCCGCTCCAGGAAGGTCAGCCCTCTCCTGCCCGCGATGGTCAGCAGGTACCAGTTGTTGTTCCTTGGAGACTGGAAGGCGTCGAGATACTTCTCTCCCGGCAACAGGTTGGAATAGCCGGGAACGTTCTTCTGGGTAGGATCAACCGCCCCCCAATCCGTGTTGGGCTCGCTCGGCATCGCGCCCTCCATCTCACGTCCTCCCCAATTGATGGAGAGACATGCGTAGCCCCGACGAGCGTAATACCTGACCTCATGAAGAAAGGCCCGCTGTCCGCCTCCATGCAGGTGTAAAAGACCCGGCAACCCCACCGCATCCCTGGGAAACCCGTAGAAGGCGGCTATTCGGGCAGCCCGGGTCTTGAATGTGCCGATGTGAAAGGTGACGTAGCGCAGGACCAGCCCATCCTCTTCCCATTGCCGAACAATCCGAACATCCAGGGGCTCAGCGGCCGGATCCATCTCCGCCCAGAGAGCCTGCACGGATCCCGGGGAATCTTCTTCTGCTGGAGCGAAACCGGATATGAGCAAAAGACAGAAAAACGCCAATATGGGCGCTCTGCGGCCTCCTGTTCTCGCCATTACTCGAGCAGGTACGTAGGTTTTCATTCCATCGGCTTCGATTGTGTTTCAGCGGGGATGCGAAGGCAGGATAGAACCCTTATCACCGACGAGTTCTCCTGTTAAACTGTTTTAGTAGATATTGCCTTTTGGACCAACACCAGAAAAGAAACTGCTCACGGAGAAGATTGACCCATGAGGTTTGAATTCTATTCGCTGATGGCCGCCGCCCTGATTTCACTGGCCTCTGCCACGGTGACAAACGCCTGCTCGGTGCCGGTGTTTCGCTATGCTCTCGAACGCTGGCAACCTGATACATTCCAGGCCCTGGTCCTGCACCGCGGCAGCCTGAGTGATGAGCAGAAAAAGCTCATCGACTCCTTCGATCGAAGTGAAGGGAAGAGGAGGGCCAATGTTGAGCTCGTAACCGTCGATCTCGATGCAGCCCCGCCCCCTGAGTTGCTCAGCCTGCTCGAAAAACAGAAGGAAACGGAGTTGCCCAGGATTCTCCTGATGCCTCCTCCCTTCACCGGGTCAGCGACGCCCCTCTGGTCCGGGAAGCTTGAAGACAAGACTTCACTGGCCAGCTTTAATGCGCAGGTAGATTCACCTGTCCGCAGAGAAACCGTCAAGCGACTGCTTGCCGGAGACTCGGCTGTGTGGCTCTGCCTTGAATCAGGCAATAAAGCGGCTGATGACAAGGCCTTCAAGCTGCTTGATGCCCAATTGGCCAAGCTTGGAAAAGAGCTGAAGCTCCCGGAGCAGACCCCTGAAGATCTCGAAGACCCCGACAGCCAGGTTCGATTCGAAAAACTCCCCGTCCGCATAGCCTTCTCAACAATACGCATATCCCGCGACAACTCCCAGGAGAAGGGGCTGATTGACCAGCTGATGAAAACCGAGGATGATCTCCTGGAAGAGAGCGGGAAACCGATGGTCTTCCCTGTGTTCGGGCGCGGCCGCGCCCTCTGGGCCTATATCGGAGCGGGAATCAATGAAGAGAACATCGCGGAGGCGGCCCAGTTCCTGATTGGACCATGCTCCTGCCAGATCAAGAGACAGAACCCGGGCTCTGACCTTCTCCTGACGGCCGATTGGGAAGGCTCCCTCGAAGGCCTCATCGAGACAAAGGATGTGGAGCTTCCCCCGCTCAGCGGCCTCGAGGGTTTCACGGTTGACGTTGACGACAGCGGCAGCAGCGAGGGAGAGACCGCCGCCGACGTAAAGCTCGTCGCCAAGACTCCGGAGGTTCCCATACCGACAGAGACGGCCTCCCCCCCAGCGACGACTCCCAGTGCTGAGAAGACCGATTCGCCGGCCGAGGCGCCGGCGGGCTCTGCCGACGGGGTCGTAGATGGAACCAAGGCGCTCCAACGCAATATCATTCTCCTTGGGATTGCCGGATTCGCGCTACTGGCAGGCATTACCCTGCTCGTACGCAGAAAACAATAAACTCACCGGCCAGGCGGAACGTCCAATGAAGCTCCCACACCTGATTCTTCGCGAGATCGCCTTCCGGAAAATATCTTTCGCCGCAAGCCTGCTGGCAGTCTGCGCCTCAGCATGCTGCGTGGTCGCGTCCTTCGAGCTCTTGAAAGACCATGATCTCCGTACTGAGGAGATCCTGAAGGAAAAGAACCGCCAGGAGGCCGGGCGACTGAAAAAATACACCTTGACGCTGACAGAGCTCACTCGCAAGCATGAGGACGAAACCCGAAAGACCATGAAGAACCTCGGGTTTAACATCCTCATCCTCCCCCGGGATCAGAACCTCGCTGATCTCTACGCGGAAGACTTCGCCTCGAAGTACATGCCTGAAGAATATGTTACGCGCCTGGCCAACTCGAAGATCGTCACGGTAAACCACCTCCTGCCAAGCCTCACCCAGAAGCTCACCTGGCCTGAGAAGAAGCGCACAGTCCTCCTGATTGGAGTACGAGGCGAGGTGCCCCTCATGCACAAGGACCCCAAGAAGCCGCTTCTTGACGCGGTCCCCAAGGGAACCGTTGTGCTTGGACATGAGCTCCACCAGAGCCTTGGTCTGAAGGAGGGAGACAAGATCACCCTGATGGGAGAAGAGTTCAAGGTGCATAAATGCTACAAGGCCCGGGGGAACAAGGACGACATCTCGGTCTGGATCGACCTCTCCAAGGCTCAGCAGATGCTCAAAAAGGAAGGGAAGATCAACGCGATCCTCGCCCTTGAGTGCAATTGCACTGCTGATCGACTACCGATCATCCGTAAGGAGATCGCCGACATTCTTCCTGAGACCCAGGTCATCGAGAGAGGAACCAAGGCGACCGCCAGGGCCGAGCAACGCATGGCCGCCCGGCGGCTTGCGGAAGGCACCCTGGCCACGGAAAAAAAACGGACAGCTGAGACCCTCGCGGCCAGCAGGAAAGAGCGGAGCGCCCACAAGGCCGAGCTCGAGTCCTTTACCGCTACACTCATTCCGCTTGTCCTTGCCGGCTGCGCCCTGCTCATCGGGCTGCTGGCTTTCCTCAATGTCCGCGATCGACAGGCAGAGATCGGGATCCTGCGCGCGATCGGCCTGAAGAGCTCCCAGGTCTACGCTATCTTCCTAATCAAGGCGTTCTTCATCGGAGTCATCGGCTCCCTGGCCGGGTTGCCCCTGGGGCACCTGATCGCCAGCCAGGCCGCAAAGAGTTCGGCGGCGGCGCAGGGCGAACTGCTCGCAGCTGGCGGAAATCTATTCCTGCTCGTGCTGGTGACGACCCCCCTGGTCACCTTGCTGTCAAGCTGGGTTCCCACCCTGATCGCAGTGCAGCAGGATCCCTCGAGCACCCTGCGTGAAACATAGGGAACTCGGGGGATTCAGACTGCCCGGCGCACCAGGCCTCTCGTGTTGAGATAGTCGAAGAGGAAATCGCCCATACCTGTGCTGGTATCGACAAGCAGGCGCTCGACCTTATTGGCCTGGCAGATCTCCTCGAAGCGGTCATTGAAACGATTGAGAGCCGCGAGATAGGCCTTCCTGAGCTCGGAGGGCTGCATGAGAATCTCGTCAGGGATCTCGAGCCCGATGAACTTGATCATGCCATCAAAGTTGAAGGCCAACTCATCATGATGGAGAATCTGGAAGAGGACCACCTCGTGTTGTTGGTACCTCAACCTCTGCAGCACCTTCTCCAGATCATCAAGATCGGTGAAGAAATCACTGAAGATCATGATGATCTCTCTCCGTCCTGTACGGCCGGCTACCTCGGAAAGACACTCGGCCATATCGGTCTTTTCCTTAGGCTCGATCTCATCGAGATGCTCAGTCATACGCTGGACCTGGGCCATCGAGTTGCCGGGCGGGACATAGCCGCAGATCTTATCATCAAAGGTCGAGAGCGATACACGGTCGCTCTGCTTGACGATGGAATATCCCAGGGTCGTCAACATCTGGGCGGCGTAGAGCATCTTCTGTTGCTGCTCCTCGCCATAGCGCATCGAGGCGCTGACATCCAGCACCAGGTGGGCGGTGAAGTTGGTCTCCATCTCGTATTGCTTGATGAAGTACTTGTCCCGCTTGTAAAAGACGCGCCAGTCGATGTGACGGGTATCGTCGCCGATCACATATTCCCTGTGACCGGCAAACTCAACGGCAAATCCATGCAGCGGAGATTTATGCGCTCCGGCCAGGTTTCCCATGACCAGACCGCGGGGCTTGACCGGAGTCCCCTGGACCTTCCCCAGGACCTCCGCATCGATATAGCGTGATAGTATGCTCTTTGCCATCGTTACCTGCCTCAGGCAGCCGGCTGCTCGTATTCGACTTCCGTTCCGGAAATCGAGTCAAGCAACATATCAATCAGTGCCTCGTTATCGAGTCCCTGCGCATGGGCAGCGTAATTGCTGGCGATTCGATGACGCAACGCAGGCTTCGCCACGGCGTCAACATCCTCCACGGTAGCGTGATACCGGCCATAGAGCAGCGCCCTTGCCTTCGCGCAAGTCACCAGGGTCAGTATTCCCCTGGGCCCGGCTCCCCAATCGATCCAATTATTGATGAACTCGGGAGCGCCCTCCGCGCCGGGGCGAGAAGCCCTGACCAGCGCGTGGGCATAGCCAAGCACCTGGTCACTGACCGGCACCCGGATCACGAGATTCTGGATATCGATAATCTGCTTATCAGTCATGACGGGCTTGATTCCACCGAGATCTCCAGTCGTTACCCGCCTGGCAATTTCCCATTCCTCTGCGCCGGAGGGATAGTCCACCTTGATATAAAGGAGGAACCTGTCCAGCTGCGCCTCGGGAAGGGGATAGGTCCCCTCCTGCTCCAGTGGGTTCTGGGTCGCCAGCACAAAGAAAGGATCCGGAAGGCCATGAACCGTTCCGCCCGCACTCACCTGCCGTTCCTGCATCGATTCAAGCATGGCGGCCTGGGTTTTCGGAGGGGTCCGGTTGATCTCATCCGCGAGAACCATATTCGCGAAGATCGGTCCTTGCAGGAACTTATACTCACGATTCCCCGCCTTGGATTCCTGGATGATGTCAGTTCCAGTCACATCACTGGGCATAAGGTCGGGCGTGAACTGAATCCTCTTGAAGCTGAGCTTCAAGGACTCCGCGATCGAGCTGATAAGGAGGGTCTTCGCCAAACCGGGAACTCCCTCGAGAAGGGCGTGTCCGCGCGCGAACATGGAAATCAGAACCTGCTCAATCACCTCATCCTGACCAACGATGACCTTGGAGAGTTCATCCTTGATCTTGTTATACGACTCTTCACATTTCTTTACCGCAGCGACATCCTTGCTGGGAATCTTTGCGTCAGCACTTGCCATCATTCTATCTCCTGATACTCCGTCCTTAGAAACGCTCGTTTACTTCAACAATGCCCCGCCTCAATCGATACTCTCGAAATAGCGGCGAAGCCTTTCCCTGTACCCTCTCGGCGCAGGCCGACGCGCACGCGCATTGATGGCCTTTCGCAAAGAAGGAGGCAGCTTGCTAAACCATGCTGCTGTTTTCAATTTCCTGTTTTGATTGTTTACGTCGCGGGCACCGGCATTCGGGGTCCGACTGTCAGCCTGCTGGATCTTATCAATGATCTCGAGAGGCCCATCCTTTACACCCTGGTTCTCCGCGAAACTTCCACCCTTTGAGCTGCCTCCACCCTTCCCGGAAGGAGAGGTCTGTCCCGGCTGCTGGCCCTGGCCTTGACCTTGACCTTGACCCTGGCCTTGTCCCTGGCCTTGGCCTTGACCTTGACCCTGACCCTGACCCTGACCCTGACCTTGACCTTGACCTTGACCTTGACCTTGACCTTGACCTTGACCTTGACCTTGACCTTGACCTTGACCC
>Ga0066842_10000058_pt1 | contig 29240 bp, 30 predicted proteins | sample ETNtaG_19_FD_67289 | JGI IMG/M metagenome (GOLD analysis project Ga0066842, IMG submission 67289) | Marine microbial and viral communities from oxygen minimum zone, Eastern Pacific Ocean - ETNP201302PF86A | ecosystem: Environmental > Aquatic > Marine > Oceanic | place: Pacific Ocean: Eastern...
GCCCCAGATCGGGCGGTGGCCATCAAGAACCGCCATCATCGTGCCGAAGATCCCGAGGCCATGGGCAAAATTCCATGTGCCATCGACGGGATCGACCACGACCGTCAGGCCCTGCGATGAAATATCTTCGAGGATATTGGGGTCGGCCGCCACGCTCTCCTCGCCTACGAAATTCGCCCCGGGAAGGATGTGCCGGACGGCGCCCTCGAGACGGATTTCCGCCCGTTTGTCCGCTTCGGTTACCAGATCGCCCGGATGGGATTTTACCGAGATGTCGGCAGGCGCGAGGTTGCGAAACCGCGGCAGGATTTCTGCACGTGCGGTCGCGCGGATTTCGCCCACGAGGGCGTCGGTGATATGTTTGTCGAGCATGGAGCCTCTGGGTTTGATATTGCGGCAGACCCGGAAGATGGGGTCATCCAGTCTCCTTGCCGAAGCCGGAATGTCGCCTTTCTTGTTTTTCAGGTATCGGCGGTCCAGTTAAGCGCGCGGTCGAAGTCCTCTTCACTCATCGGCACGCCGGTGCGGCAGATGCGCAGAAAGATGCTCTTGGCCTCCTGGGCCGTAGCGCCTTCGATTTCGGTCTCCACCATGCGGGCTTCGAGGAAAGCATGAAAGACGGCGTCCCAGCGCGCGACAAAGGCGTCGATTGCTGCCTCCTCGATGCCAGCGGCCTGCCATCGATTCCAGGCTTCACGTAGGACGGCCATGCCGTCGCGGAAAAAAGCGCTGGTCGGCAGGCGCAGATGGTGGTCGACCTGGTCTTCGGCAACGAAGAGAAAACCATCTGCTTTTGCGTCAAAGACCAGCACTTCACCAGTGTCCCAGGCGGCCGCTTCAGCCTCCGAGAGGCTTGCACGGAGCGCCGGCTCAAGCTCTACTCCGGTCATCCAGGCGAAACTGGCGAGACGGTTTTGACCATCAAGGATGAGGCCGGGCTGACGACCTTCACCCGGGGTGATCGGTCCAAGTCTCGGGCGGGCGACCTTGGAAAGGTCATGCGCGTCGTAAGGGCGCCAGGTGAGCAGGCTGCCCAGCGGCAGGCCGTCAGCGATGCTCTCGCACAGCTTCAAGATATCAGCCTGCTGCCAGACGTAGGACCGCTGCATGGCGGCAGGAACCAGGTCTCCATCACGGACGCGGTCGAGGATCTGGTTCAGGAAGACGGGGTTCTGACGCACGCGCATGAGTAATCTCTCCTTGGTCGGGCCGGCGGCGGAGCCAGCGCCCTACAAGGTGCTGCCGCCGTCCCGCGCCCAGGGGCTTTCTGAGTGGTTTTCCGAGGGGGTATCCCCGGTCGTATCGGCCTGCTCCATGGCTTCGATCTCGGCTTCGATCGCGACCTCTTCATAGACCCCAAGCTCGAGCTCGGCCACGACAGGCGTGATGGGTGCAGGCGCGAAGGTGCCTTTTTCCTCGAAGCTCGGTCCCTCCACGAGGTAAATGCGGAAAAGGCCGTAAAGGGCAATGGCGCCCTGAAGCGCTGCGATGAAAAGCAAAAGCCCGGCCGGACCAGCCTGTTCCATGACGATACCTGCGATCACGGGCCCGATCGCCGCACCAATCCCCATCATCAAGACCAAACCGCCGGCCACGGCAAGAAGCGCGGTGACCGGCGCGCGGTCGTTGACGTGCGCGATGACGACGGAGTGGGCAGGCAAGATCATTGCACCAATGGCCACGAAGGCGGCCAGCAGAACCCAGGCCGGCACCGCGCCACTCAGTGCCAGGATGGCGAGCAATGCAGAAGCGACGGCGGTTACCGCAATCACCACGAGGCGGCGATTGACGCGGTCCGACAGCGATCCCACGGGATATTGCAGGGCCACACCGCCCACGACGAAGGCCGCCATGAGAAGCGCGATCTGGCTTTGATCGAGGCCCACACGCTGAGCATAGAGTGGCGCCAGGCCGTAGAAGGCACCGTAGGTGGCGCCCAGAAGCAGCATCGCGATGGCCCCGAAAGGCGAGAATTCCCACAGTCGGCGCACCGAGGGACTCTCCTGGTCTCCCTCTGAAATCGGGGCGCTGACCCGGCTGAGCGAGATCGGCACCAGTGCGACCGACATCAGGATGGAGACAAGGACGAAAAGGGTGAACTTGCTCGGCTCGGCAATGGTGAAGAGGAGCTGGCCGACAATCCCGGCGCCCATGGATGCGATCGAGTAGAGCGAGAGCGTGCGCCCGCGGGTTTCAGGGGCGCTTGCGGCATTGAGCCAGCTTTCGACGACGATGATCAGCCCGGCAAAGCAGAACCCGGTGATGGTGCGCACGATGATCCAGGCGGCCGGATTGATGAGCAGCAGGTGCATGAGTGCCGCGGCAGACCCAAGCGAGGCGAGAGCTGCGAAAACCCGGATATGGCCTGCCTGCTCGATGAGACGGGCAGCCCAGACCGAGCCCAGGCACATGCCTGCGTAAAAGCCTGACATGACGAGGCCGGTCGAGGTGGCAGAGAACCCCTCAAGACCTGCGCGCACGGCGAGCAGCGTGCCCTGAAGGGCATTTCCCATCTGCAACAGGGCAAACCCGAGCAGGAGGGTGGAGAGCGCAAAAAGCGTCGTTTTTGTCTGTTGCATGTCGGAAAAACCTTCTCGCCGGGTCGCTCGCATGGGGCGAAAAGACCTCGATGGGCGGGAGTTGGTTTTTCCTGTCTCGCTTCGTAAACGAAGCGGGCACTTTTTTGCGCTCAGCGCGAAAAAAGTTGCCCCAGTGCATCCTCGCCTGGCCCTTGAAAGGCAAGGCCCTGGGCTTCGGCGATGATATCGAAGGTCGGCGCGTAGAGGGCGCGCCAGGTCTCGAACGCCCGCCGGGCCCTGGCAATGATCTCGATCGCCTGGTGATGCGAGGAGGCGTGCGGCAGAACCAGCGTGCAGACATGGGAAAGTGCGGATGCACCATCGCCCTCGGCGGACAATGCCTCGGCATGGGCATAGACCGCATCGTCGAAGCCGTTCTCCCCCACAAGGGCGAGGTCTTCCATCAGCGTCAGCGACAGATGCGTGCCCTGGGGCGCATGGCGCATCGGTCCGGTTCGCTGCATCCAGTCTTCGAGATGCGACAGCGATCCGAGATAGAGCAGATCCCGTGCAGCCTGACCGGCCCAGGCCTCCGGCATTCCAAGGTCGCGCAGCTCGGAACTTGGAGCGGGAAGGCCCGTATAGTTGCCTTCGGGGTCGTGCACGAGAAGGCGCGGCCGGGCAACGGCCACGCATTCATCCTTGGTTGCGATGAAAGGCAGCTCGATACCGAGCACACCGGGCAGCGAAAGAAGTCGATCGCGCGCCTCCTGAATGCCGGGGTAGAGCAGCGGCTGGTCGGCGGGCTCTTGAAAAGCCGGGAAGGTAAAGGTCTGCATCAGGCGATCCTTTCGATGTCCTGCCTGCTGGGCATCGCAAGCTCGAGGTTGAGATCCGCCAGGGAGGCGTCGACATCCAAGCGGCTGAGGCCGCGGTATATCTCGAAGTCGCGCATGACCTCGTCGGGTTGCTCGATCGCCCGGTGCGCGGAGCCAGGCCCGGGGATGAGCAGAGTGCACAGCGGCGCCCTGAGGGCCTGTTTGTCGGGAGAGATACGGAACATCTCGATGTTGTTCTCGACATAGGCGCCCGGATCGTCGTGGCAGAAGACCAGCATGCTGGGCAGGATCAGCACGTTGACATTGTGCACGTCAGGTCCGATCTCCGCATCATCGGTGGCGGCCTCGAGTTGGCTGTGCAGGGTGTTGTCGCTCATGAGCTTCAAGAGAAGCTCGGCGAGGACCAGCCGGCGCTCGACATCAAGCCCAGAGGAGGCATGGAGCGCTTCGGTGCTCGTGATCCTTCTGCGCAGGGAGTTGGTCTGCACCAGAAGGCGCGGGGCGAAGCAGGGAAGCACCTGGTCCTTGTCGATCCACAGCGGCATGAGGAGACCTTTGAACCCGGTCTCCTCGTTGAAGATCTCGGGGTTCTGGGCGACCACCGAGGGGATCTCGGCGCGTCTGAGGACTGGGTAAATCGACTTTTTCATCGGAAAATCCATAGCTGAAAGAAAGACAGGCAGAGGGTCAGGGGTCGATCAGAATTTCAGTGGGCCCGCTCGGGACAAGCACGAGATCCTTGTTGCGTCGCCCTTCGGGCCAGCGCGCTACGTAGAGCTCATAGGCATCGCGGATCGCATGCCAGCGCCGCATCCCGGCATGCCCGCCACCCTTTGTGGGCATGACAAGGATGGCGCCGAGCCCGGCCTTACCCTTCTCGCGCAACGGGATCTGGGGAAAGAGACTGACATGCTCCTCCCAGTAGGAGATCGGCATCTCCGGCATGAAGATCATCGCATCGCGCAGGTAAAGCATGCAAAAATCACCGGCGGTAGGGATTGTGTTGCCCGCGGCGCGGTTGATCTTGGAATGGGTGAAACGCGAGGCCGCACCAAAGCCCGACATGCAGATCGCATCGGCAAGCAACCGGCGCTGATCGAGCGGGAAGTCCTGGAAGATCTCCTGGTAGGGGCGGTTGCGTCTGCGTGTATAGATCGAGACCTCCGGCGAAATGATGATGTCATGCGTCTTGTAGCTCACCTTACGCTCGATGATGACAGGCTCTCCCTCCTGTGCCTCCCCCCAGCTGGCCAGCGCCGCCTGCATGGGCGCCACCGCTTCTGGAGAAATGTATTCCTCCTCGAGGGCGCAGAGCGTGAAGGGGATCTCGATGTCTGGGGTCGTCATGCGGGATACTGCCTTTCGGGACCGATGGCTTCCGCGATGATGCGGGTGCTGGTCGGGATTTCGAGGGTCACGCCAAAACGGCGGGAGATGATGTCATGCGCGCCCTTGTCTGCCACATAAAGGCGCGCGATATCTGCGCGCACCCGCTCGGCAAGGGCGATCCTGGCATGGTTGGAATGGGCGGGACCTGCGGCCACGGCGCCCAGCATATGTGCAACCCAACCACGATCTTTGATCGCTTCTTCTGAAGGAAACCCCTCGCTCATCATGAGCGCCTGAACATCCGCATGTTCGATGAGGATGCAGCTGCGGGTGATCGCGACGGTGATATCGGGGTGTTCGCCGGCCTCGAGCCCTTCGACGAGATCGTCTACAAACATCGACAGGCGTGTGAAGCTGGAGGCGGTCTGGATCAGTCGGTAGAGGGCCGCCGGGTCGAAATCCTTCTCGGACAGAACGCTCCAATGATTGATCGAGGCCTGAGGGCATCCCGAGGTGCAGGGGCCGTCGTCGACGATGAGACTTGGGTTGGCAAGCAGGTCATAGCTCGTCTTGGAAGGCACGAAGGTCAAGCCGATGCCGGCGAGACGCGGAAGGTCTTCGAAATGCGGCGACACAAGATCGAGCAGCTGATGGATATCCTCATCGGGAGCCAGAAGGACCGGCTGGACGGCGTGAGTCTTCATGGAGGACTTCCTCAAAGATGGACGCGCTGGAAGAACTCCAGCTCGGGATGATTGGAAAGCTCCATGAGCTGGTGATTGGAAACGCTTTCGAACTTTATGCGGTCGGGAAAGGACATGGCGACCTCGCGCACACCCCATTGCACCATCTTGCCGTCCCGGGTCATCAATCTGGCCTTGTCGGGATGAAGGAGATCCTCGCGTTCGAAGTTGACGAACTCCAGGGGCGTTTGCGTCCCGAAGATCGCGTCGATACGGCCCAGAAGTGCCAGCAGCATGGGCTGGTTGCCCGATGGCATCTCATTGGCCACCATCGGCACGAGATCGGAAGCCACGGGCCCCATCTCACCGATGAACTGAAGAAGCACGCGGGTCTCGACGTCGCGGTAAAACAGCGCGCGCAGCGCGAAGGGATCGCGCGGCGTTCGGGTCCAGGTGATCAACGGACGCGCATCTTCAAAATAGAGCGAGAGCATCAGGCGTGGGGTCATCCGGCATGCCGGCACCGATCCGTGATCGATCGTTCCTGAAAGAGACATATCCTGCTCTCCTGCTTGCCGGCGCATGCCGCGGGGTTCGTCTTTACCCCGGGGCATGAGCGCGCAACAGCGGGACGGCGGAAATTCGCGCCTATCCCGTAAGGGCCGCCTCGAAGTCTTCGATGCGGGGCGGGCGGATGTCGACCTTGTAGCTGCGAATGAAGCGCCCCAGCAAATCGGTATATGCATCCGCCCAGATGGCGCAGCTGTGCTCGAGCGATGCCATGAGACCAAGCCGATCATGATTGCTATGCGCCTTGCGTGGCAGAACGCTCAGGACCATCTGGCGGTGCCAGTCTTCCAGTTCCTGGGGAAGGGTCATAAGAAACCGGGTCGTATCGGATGCACTCACGAAGAGCGCGTCGCGGGTGAGAAAGACCCGAAAGGCGCTCTTGCGCGTGTAGTCATTGGGGCATGTGACCCCCACGCGCTCGAGGGCCACGGCTGCCGGCACGGAGCCAAGGATGAGCTGCTGAAGACGAAAGATTTCCGCGGCCGGGAGGTGGCGGTCGAGATGCTCGGCCCATTGGGTCATGTAAATGCCGGGGCCGTCTTCAAGCTGGGCGCGCACGGCGCAGACAATCCCCGCCAGGGGCGTGCGCATGTCATCTTCGTGAACGAAGGTCACCTCCACGCCCACGAGACCCTCGACGCGATCGAGGATCGGCGCGGCCGCGGCAAGCAGTGCAGTTACACCGGGATCTGCCGGCAGGCAGGCGGCCTCAATCTTGCGGGTGTCTTCGGTCATCAGGTTTCTTTCACTGCTGAAAGCATTTCGGTCGGGCGCGGCTCGTCGATCCGCAGTCCAAGCACATCTGCCCAGAGGGCGGCCTCGTTCTTGCGAATGGCGGTCCAGACCCGCAGGGCGTCGAGGGCCTTGCGATGCACCTCCAGGGCTTCGTGGTTGCTTGTTGCCGATCGTGGCATGACGGACAGAACAAGTTGCCGCTCGCCCTGGGTCAGACCGGTGGGGTCGACCTTGTCGTCGATCGCCATATCCCGCAGCATGTCGAAGGCGCCCTGCATCTCAAAAATCACCGCGTCTGGCGTGATCAGCGTGGAGAAGGGCTGCGCGTCGCCTGTCTGCCCACCCTGCTTCCAGATCGCGCGCAAGGTGCGATCGAGGGAGATGTGTCCGGCGAGTGTCTGGATGATCTCGAAGAGCGTCCGGGCGTCGAATATATCGAGATCGAGGCTCTCCCAGGACCGCAGACTGGGAGGCTCGCCGGGGACGATCGAGTCGCAGACGAAGTTGACCTGAGCCAACATCTCGTATTGCTCATCGACATGCGCATGGACTGCAAGAATGCCGCGCAGCATCGGCACGCGCGCCATCAGAGGTGCGATGCCCTCAAGAAGACTGGAGACATATCTGCGATCTTCGAGACAGGCTGGCGTGAAAGGGCTGAGGTCGTTGCGCATCAGGGTGCCTCCATCTCGAGGTTGATCAGCGGGTCCCAGTCCGGATGCAGGACCAGTCGTTTTTTCATCTTGATGGTGCGCCAGGTCAGCACGCGCTGCGCCTGGTTTCGCATCTCGGCGGTCCAGGCCATCCGTGCATGGTTGCTGTCGCCGATTGCTTCGGGGTCGACGAACATGGTGAGCACGCTGGCGCCGTAATGCATCGTATCGGTGCGCGGCATGACCGTGCGGTGCTGGGTCGCGGTAAGCGCCGCGTCGCGTCGCATGAGCCCGCCCCATGTCAGGCGGTCATCACTGTCGGTGTCGACTGCAACGCTTTCGGCGTAGTGATAGCCCTCATGGGTGCAGAAGAAGGCCTGCCTTGCATAAATGGCATTGAGGAAGATGCCGTTGCGTGTCCAGGGCACCTCGCGCCGCGCGTTCGAGGCGGCAAAGGTCAGGCTTTCGCATTGCCCGTGATGCAGGTTCATCAGCGCAGGTGCGAGCCCTTGCAGCCGTGGGGTCTGAAAATAGGAGAGGCGGTTTTCCTGCGCGCCGCCGATCGCGTTGATGCGATTGGTGGGCAAGGGCTCCATGCCCGGCGGGTAGGCGATACTGATCGCGACCCCAAAGAGGTCCTCGTTCGTCTCTAAGGCCTCGGAGACCTGCGGCAGGTCATCGGTCGCGAACTTGAGGATATGCGGCGCGGCCGCGATCCGGGGCCAGATGAGAATATCTTTTGACGAGCTCATTTCGAGATCTCCTGAAGGGCGGAATGCAGGGGCGTGCGCAGGCAAGGCGCACCTGCATGACCGAACCTGCCTGTCTTTTTCGAACCTCGAAGATCGGAACATCTTTTTGAACCTGGAAAGAAGTAATGCCACCGGCGGATCGCCTCCCTTCAGATCAGGAAAATCCTCCGCGCGATTGCACGAACGCGCATGCCATCAGTGTTTCTGCGAGCCTTGATCTCAGTCGTTTTTTCCAAGCTTCGTTTTGAGAGCAGGGGCTCCTTTTTCTATTTCCAATGAGTGTTTCTCCCCATAGCCAGTCGGGTCCTCTATGTCATTCACCTTGATGAAAAAAACCAAAAAGGGCGCAGCGCTTGTCGAATACGGCCTGCTCCTTTCGCTGATCAGCGTCGTCTCTATCGGCGCCGTCTTTGCGCTTGGCAGGGAGGTCGACAAGACCTTCACTTCGGTTGCGGTGAAGATGCACGACGTCGATGCGGTCGCCGGCGGCGAAGCTACCGGTGGAAGGTTCGGCGGAACTGGCGGCGCGGGTGCGCCGGGCGGCGAGGGGGCCGATGGCGGAGAGGGTGGTGAAGAGCCCGGTGGACCGGAGGAATTCTGCCCGCCAGAGGGTTGGACGTGGAATGCCTCGAACAGCACCTACACGCTTTCCGGTCTGAGCTCCCTCACGGGACAGCGGGCCCAGGGCGGCACCCGGTCGTCGCTGACACCGCCGGGCTCGAACAATATCGTGATCCAGGTGCCCAACCCGTCATCCCTGGACCTGTGGGTCGACTATGCATACCAGCACCCCACCAACAAGTATCACTACTGGAGCTGGACGATGCAGCTCGACGCCGAGCAAGCACAGCCGCCCGGATCGGGCTGCTGACGCGGCACCTCGCGCGCCTCACTGCAATGACTGCATCACCGCTACAACATGGAAAATACAGTCATGCAGCACCATAAGAGGGCTTGAGTGAAATTTCGACATATTCTGCGCCACGCTTCGTGAGAAGGAATTCGACGTCGCCGAGAGTCGTTTTGTTCTCGCTGGCGGCTCGTGTGATGACACATCAGGATAAGAAGAACTTCACCTTTGGCGCTCTCTGGGATCTCACCTACCTGCGATAGATCACGAAGTGTTGTCTAACTCGCGTTGCGAGACTACGCTTTTGAAAATTTCAGGGGAGGTTTCATGAACAATCGGCCGGACTTTATTATTAGCGGAGACGAAGCGAGGCTTTTCCCCGTCCTTGCAGAAACCAGCAAAGAGAAAAGGGTAGCTTCTATCTTCTTGGCTGTAATGACGCAGATTCCTGCCCTGGCTGAAGAGGTGCTTTCTACCGTAGGGATGCGGGTCGGAAAAAGGACGCAAGTGCGAGCGTTCACCGAGGTGGTCTTGAAAGAGGAGGTCGAAGATGGTTGTCGCCCTGACGGGCTTCTGCTCATCAATACCGGGCGAACTCAATGGTCGGCGCTCATTGAGGCGAAGATCGGTCGAAACGAGCTGACAACGGAACAGGTCTCCAAGTATGCGGAGTTGGCAAAGGCGAACGGTATCGATGCGGTAATCACCATCTCGAATGAGTTTGTTGCGAGAGCGGATCATTCACCTGTTTCGATCTCGAAAACACTTCTTCGAAAGGTTGATCTGTTTCATTGGTCATGGTCTTGGCTGGCTACGGTTTGCGAGATTATGGAGTATCAGGAAACCGTCACAGACAGTGAACAGGGATACTTACTTCGACAACTGAATCATTTTCTCGCCCACCCTGCGACTGGCGTCGAACGCTTCACGCAAATGACTGCGAGTTGGAAGGATGTAACTCAATCAGTTCTAAATGACGAGGCATTGAAGAAGACAGCCCCTGAGGTCGAAGCCGTTGCAGCGAGCTGGGTGGCAGAAGAGCGTGATTTGTGCCTGCACATGTCCAGTCATGTCGGCCAGGAAGTCTCTGCCAGGATCGAACGGAAGCTCATCGAAGATCCGGCAGCACGGTTGAAATCTCTGATGGAAAGTCTCATTCGTCGACATACGCTGTCGTCTGTTATCCGCGTGCCTCACTGCGCTTCGGACATGGAGGTATGTGTCGATCTTGCCCGGCGCACGGTTGCAGTCTCCATGTCGCTAAAGGCCCCGGGCGATAAAAAATCCACCAAGGCCCGCATGAACTGGCTGTTGCGAATGTTGCCCGAAGATGATGACCGCCTTCTCATACGAGCACACTGGCCGGGTCGTGGAGCCCCCACGACGAAAGACGTAAGAACACTCCGAACTGATCCGTCTGCAATCCAGAACGATAATGCAGATGCGACGCCACACACCTTCGAGGTGTTACTTGTGGAGAATCTCGGTAAGCGTTTTTCAGGCCGTCGCACCTTCATCGAGGACGTAGAACGCATCGTTCCGAGTTTTTACGATCTTGTCGGCGTTAACCTGAAGGCATGGCAGGCACCCCCGCCGAAGCCGGTCAAGGGGCGCAATGAGCCCGATCCCGGCGAGTTGAGTTATGATGATCTGGAAGAAGCTGGAGCGATTCCTCAGAACGAATGAGAACAGCCCGTTCTTAGATCGACTGAATCACCAGGACACCGCCAACAACAAAAGCCCGCACGATCTCGTGCGGGCTTTGCATTTTCTGGGGCCGCCTGACAGGGTCGCGCTCAGTAGCAAGCCCAATCGAAGGTCAGTGTCTTGAGGCAGAGTTGCGCGCGGCCCTCGTCGCCGAAGTTGAAGCCGCCGAAGTTCTCGTCGAACTCGATGTAGAAGGGCGAGAGATCGGGATAGGCCTGGATCGGCATGGCAGTGCCGCCGATATGGTTGGGGGCGTGCCCCTCGGTCCAGATGTGCAGCTCATCGGTCTCTTCATCCAAGGGATCGATATAATCGTCATCCTCGCAAGCACCTTCGATCGGCACCTTGCCGACATTGGGGTCGACTGCGCGGGCCGAAAGCGCGATCGCCACCGGGTCGGGCGCGTCGGGACGGGCGAACATGGGCTGATCGAGAATATCTTCCCACATCGGATGGGTGCAGAAGTCAGGCACCGGGCATAGCGGGCCTTCGAACTCCTCGCGACTGAGCTCGATGATGGCGAAAGCGCCCCCGAGAATGTCCTCGAAGCGGTGCAGGCGCGGATGCGCGCTGGCTGCATGGCTTGCCAGCAGGACGGAAGGTTCGTGATCCTCATCGGGCGCATCCTCGCCCAGCACCAGAACCCGCGCGCCGTCGACGACCCTTGGTCCGCCCTCGTAATGTTCGGGCGCGGCGCCGAAGAAGGAGATCGCGACGATGTCCTTGCCGCGAACGCGGTATTCCTCGGGAAGCCACAGGGTGAAGCCATGCTGCATCGGATAGCCGGTATTGGGATCGAGCGGCCACTGGGCTTCGGTGATCCCAGGCGGCGTGCCATAAATCCAGCCGGCGGCATCAGCGCCGCGGATCGGCAGATCGGGGGCGACGTTCATGTTCCAGGCGGTGCGGGGCAGGGTCTCTGACATGAAATCTCCTTGAGAAAATGGGAGGCGGATCAGTCCGCGAAAGCCGGGTTGGTGATCAGCTTCGATGTGTCGCGATCAAGCACGGTGTCGATCGTCGAGAAAGCCCCGGACAGGTCGAGGCTGAGTGCGGCATGGGTCGCAATCACCGAAAGCACAGCAATGGCGAGCAGGATCTGCGTCCCGCTTTTCGTGGACTTCGTGTTCTTGAGAAGTTTGGTCATGGGATGTCCCTCTTGCGTTCCGGGCCAGGCGGCCCGGGCAGGAGGTTGCATCGCCCTCGACGATGCAAAAGCAAAGGCGCCAGTTGGCTGTCAGCGATGTCGGGAGGGACCGGAGCTGCCCGGCGGCTGGTTCCAGGGCATGTCGGCGTCCCAACGCCTGCCAGGGATGATCTGCCCGCGATGGCTCGGGCGATGGCGCGCGGGCCGGGCCCGGAGCCTGGCGAGACAGGCAGCGGCGCTGCTGCATATCGGCACCCAGAGGGGTTCGGTCAGGGCGGTGAGCCAGATCAATGCGCGAAGCGTGGCGAGCGGAGCGATGAGCGGCGAGACAATGAGCACCAGCGGCCAGAGGAAAGCAAGCCAGACAAGACCCTCTGCGGCGATCGGGCAGCCACCTCGGCGCCGCAGACGTGCGGCAAGGCGGAGGCTGACGGGTAGAGCTACGATCAACACCAGGGCCCAGACCGAGACCGCACCGATCAAGGTGAGATCTCCGGCCTCGGAGTAGAACCCGGGCAACCGGGTCGTGGTATCGAGGGCGTTGCCCTGCTGTGCCGCCATGGAAACCTCTCGGCGTAGCTTCGCCGGCGGGAGATGGGGCCCGGATCGCCTTTCGGGTAAGGCTATTCTTCTAAAATTGCCTCCGGTTCGCCGATCGAGAGCGGCAGCTTGCCGGCGCGCAGGCGCATCCAGCGCGCGAGCCGCGCCCGGGCATCGGCAAGCTCTGCCGCCGCATTGAGCCGTGCATGGTTCGAAACTGCCTCATCAAGCACGATGGTGCCCAGTGCGGCGGGCGGATTGTTCGAGCGCAACGCCGGTGGTTGACCCTGGGGCTGGTTCTTGAGCAGCTTCTTGAGGCGTTTGTCGGTCATGTCCCAGCCGATAGCGATGGCACCGGGGAAATGGAGGATATCGATGAGGACCTCTTCCATCATGAAGTTGTCGTAGCCCAACCTCTCGGCCGTTACGATCTCGGCGAGGCTGCTGGCAAGATTGCGCTCGGCATCGAAGGCAAGGGCCAGCTGGCCGGCAGCCTCTCCGAGGCCCGCGCGTCCGATGGGCGGCATCCTGTCGCCATCGCTGCTGGCGACCAGAAGATTGATGCCGCCGAGGAGACGGTAGTTGCGGCCGACCCTGGTCAAGCGCTGGCACAGAATGAGCGGCGCGCCCGGGGTCGTGTCCTCGGGGCTCTTGACGAGAACGTCGCGCAACAGGCGGCGCGTCTCGGCGCTCACCGTCGGGGCGTGATGGACAGAAGGGCGATGAACGAAGGGGGTCATTCGGAGAGGGTTTCCTTTTCAGGGGCGTCCGTAGCAGGCACGATCTTGCCCTCGCTTTGAGCGAGGCCGAAGAAGACGCCGCCGTCCGGGGAGCGGCCAAGGATATCTGCGAGACTCGGCTCGCACGCGCGGATCTTCATACGGCCATGGGCCGAGTTGCTGCACGCAATGAGCGCGCGCAGCTCGTCGCAGAGCGGCTCGGAGTCGTATTCGCCCGTCCCGGAGAGATCCCAGCCGGCCCAGAGGAGGGCCGAGATCGTCTTGAGGTCTCCGCCGGTGAAGAATCCATTCGACATGGACGACAGGACCGGGCTTCGCTGCTGCACTGCCGCCTCGAGACGCGCGGCAAAGACACTGGCCAGTTCCGGGCCGCATTGGTCGATCGCGTTCATCATCTGAAACTCGTTGGCCGACCAGAATGGCTCGAGCGCGTGATGAGGGGCGCCGATGCGCGTGAAGAGCTCGGCATCACCGCGCTGCGCGGCTTCGGCCATGAGATTGCCAATCCCGTAGGGTCGGGCGTCCTGCTCCTGCGCCAGATAGACGAGCAGGCCTGGCTCGGCCTGCGAGATGTTGCGCCGGGTGATCGAATCCGACAGCCGGGTCACGGCGTGTTCCGCCTCTTCGGGAAAGGTATCGAAGACGGCCTTCACCAGCGCCAACCGCCCGGTATCGAAAATCTCGCGGATCATCTTGGTGTAGTTCTGCCCGTAGGCCTCGCTCGAGAGCAGGAGATCGATATGCGGGAGCACATCCATCTCAAGCTGCGCGATGTGGCGCGCGCGGCTTTCGCAGTCAGGAGCCTCAGCGAGAAGGAAGTTGATAGTCCGCAAAAACCCATAAGCGAGCTTTGCGTTCTGCTGGTTCGCCTGTGGCATGTGCTATTCCCCAAGGGTGAAGTGAAATCCGGTCTCTCCATTGACGAGACGGGTATGGAAGGCGAGATCATCAAGGATGCCGGCCTCTGCCTGGATGCGCTCATGATTGCTCATGGCAGCAAGCGCATAGGCGGGGCCGAAGATCTCGGAGAGAGAGGGCGACCACTCATCTTCCTCGGGGTCGGAGCCAACGTGATCGTCGAGACCATATCCGAGATCATCCCAGCCGATCACCGTGCAATGGGGAAGGTAGGTAGCCCGCCAGTAGCGCACATCCTCGTCCGCCTCGCGTGCGGCGATATCGAGCGGGTCGGAGGTATTGCTGTCAGAGAGCAGCGCGAAGCCGGCACGCAGGATTTCGAGACTGGCCACGTCGGCGCTGATTTTCTCAGGCGCGCCATCGGCGCCCATTCCCCAGAATGTGATGTCGAGACCCGGCAGGAAACGACGCTCGACCAGATTGAGCGCGACGTTCACCGCGCGCAGTCCGGAGGCGCTGTCGGGGGCAAGAACCCCATCGAGACACTCGGGCCTTATTCTGCGCTGCGTATAGGGGTTGAGACCGCCCCCGCTCTCGCCGAGATAGATGATTTCCCGGGGGACGGGGTAGGGTGTGTCTTGGGTAAGGATCGGCATGGCGCCCTCCGCTTATCTGTCTGTCTTTCCCGGGCGGGCTGAAGACCCGCCTGCCTTGCTGCTGTTGCGCGGCCGGGCGCCTTCAGATCCAGGCCGAGCAATATCCGCTGCGCGCGCCGGCGCGACGGATGAGGTCATCGAGGGCTTCGCGATCAAGTCCAAGCGAGGCGGCATATCGCTCCACCCGGATATCCTGACCGTAGCCCTGACCGAGAAGATCGCCGGCGATGACATTGAGGTCATCGAGATAACGGCTGGGAATGTCCTCGATGGTCGCGCCCGGCTGGAAGTTCACGAACCCCTCCAGGCGATTGAGCGCATTCCAGAGATCTTCGAGCTCATAGCCAAGCTCTTCGAGTTCCGCTTCGATATTGTCTCGTTCCTCGATCCGCAGGAAATGACAGAAGATCCGGCAAAGCTTGGCAGCCTCTTCCAGTTCCGTGCGTGGTGGAGCCTCGAAGATCCGGTTCGCACCGCGGCGGACACGCCCCTTCTCCGGCTCCATCACTTTCTGCCAGATGTCGATCTTGATGAGAGCTTTCAAGCCGGCAGCCTGGAGGGCTGAAAACAAGGCATCTGGATCTCGCATCTGTTCAGGCGGTGATTTCAGGGCAGTATGGATGCGATCGGCAAAGCGACGGAGTTCCCTGCCTTCGGGGTCGAGGTCAGTAGGCGCTGCGGCCGCCATGGCCTGCGCAATCTGCGCGACCTTCTCGGCTCCGGCCTTGGCGAGAGCGGGCTCGAAGCCGACGGCCATGCCTGGGAAGATCGGTGGCGCGGTTGCGGCGAGCTCGAGACCGGCCTCGTCGTAGGCGTCATTCTCGCCGCAATAGATTTCAGGGTTATCCGGGGTTTCCATTGCCCATCGGGTTGGATCGAGAATGCGGCCATCCTCCAGTTCAAGCCAGCTATGCTGGCACGGACCTGCCGAATAGACCGAGCGACGCGAGACGAACCCATGGAAATGACCGCGAACCAGCCGCATGCCGGCGACGGGCGCGCGCTCGAGCACGGCCGTGGCCACCGCATGGCAGTTTCCAGGCCAGTCGGCAATTGGCAGGTCGATCTCCGCAGCGAGGAGCTCGGGGGTCATCGGAAAAACTGTCATATCGGTCTCGTTCTCGCCTCGGCTTCGCACGATCGGGAAATCCGTTTGTGCCATCTTCCTCGATAAGATGGCGCAGACGATTTCCGTGGCGCAGTCAAGAAACCCAATTGGAAAGGAATACCCATCGCTTAACCCAAAGAGGCGTCATGACCAACACACCCCCTGAAGCCGGCCCCCACCGCCCCGAAGAGGACATGCCGGAGGCGCGCACAGAGGCCGCGTCGGATAACGACGCTGCGTCTGGCGACGAGGCTTCGCAGACGGAGGAAGCTGCACGCGCCGAAGACGACGCGATCCAGGAAGTCGCTCCCACGGAAGAATCCGCCCCCGCCGAAGAGCAAATGCAGCCGCAATCGAAGATTACACCGATCCGCATGGCCATCGCGGTCGCGGCCGTCGCGGCCGCATGGCAGACTTTCGGCCTCGCGCGCGAGTTGTTGACCGAGCCACGGATCGCCTTCGAGGCACATGAGACGATTCAAAGTCTCGATAAAGCCGTGGCGGAAGCCGGTATCGAGGCTTTCATTGTTCCCCTCACGGAAGGCGACGGCAAGCTCGATATCATTTATGCCGGCGCACCCGGCTGTCCGCATTGCCAGGATTTCGTCTCCGGTGAGTTCGAACATTACCCCGAAGGGGCCGTGCCGGCGCCGACGTCCTTCGCCGACATGCTGGCAGAGGCGCGCGAAAAGGGCTTGGATGTCGCCTATATGCCGCTTGCGATGAACAGCATCGATGCGGTCATCGCCTCCGGCGAGGCCTGCGCGGCGCCAAGCGAGGCCGTATCTGCGCAAGATCGCGTGCAGATTTCCTATGGGCTGGTCGGACCGCTGAACACCGCAGCGGAAAAGGCGCGCGGGATGATCGGTGAGAAGGCAGAGCCTGAGGCAATCCGCGTGGTCCTGACCGACGCGCTCGACGCGATGAACGAGAAGTTTTCGCCCGGATCGGAGTTCGATTCCGAGTGCTACGAGGACCGTGTGAAGAATTACGGTGAAGCCGTGAGCGGTTTCCATCAGGTTTTTGGCCGCCACGGCACGCCGAGCTTCTACTTCCATGAAGACAATGGCCAGGTGAGCCGCTTCTCCGGCTCAGGGGGCGTGTCGGCAATGCTGCGACAGGCCGCAGAATGACCCGGGTAAATCTCCCGGCAGGCTGATATGGGCGGGCGCGATCCTTCACGGTTCGCGCCCGTTCTATATTCAAGGTGCCCAATGGGGTCTTGCGCCCTTTGAGCGAAGCGACGATGTCTTTTTTCTGGCAAAAAGTCACACAGGCGCTTCGGCGCGGAAAAAGACGGCCAATCTTGCGGCTGAAGGAAAAACGCCCTGACACAGAAGAAGAGCATGAAACACCAGATTGAGGCCCAGGAGCAACATCTCGAGCGACTGCTCGGAGAAGCAGCGGTTTGCGCAAGAACATATCGCGCATTTGAAATGCGTCCGGAACACTTGCTGTTCGTCATTTCCGGAACCGAAGAAGGTCGCCGGGTGATCGAAAGCATGGGCGGTCACCCCCGCAAAGTGCGCCGGTTCCTCGAACAGACTTTTGAATTCAATGCAGCACAGGGGCGCACGGATGGGGCCATTCCGCCCATCTCCGAGGCGCTCCAGTCGATCGTCCAGCCCGTTGTGGCTGCTGCCCGCGAAAAGCAGGAACCCCTGACGCTGCGCTCGCTCGTTCGCGGCATGATCCGCATGGGCGACAGCTGTCAGGTGACCCGACAGGCACTTCGCAGCGGTGGTCTGATCGAGCCGAAGACGCCGCGTGCGGATGATGATTACCGTCTCGAGGAAGAAATCGACGAGACCCCGGAAAATCTGCCCGATAACCCCACGGATCTTATCTCTTCGGACGATTGGCCTCAGGAAGACGAGGCAGCACCGTTTCCGCCTTCCAATATCGACCCCTCGGAAGGCCAGGAAGAAGATAACGCCACTGCGGGCTCTGCATCCATGGGCCGCGATCAGGCCGCAGATCGGCACCAGGCTGCCCGACAGGCCGCACAGACCGGCCAGGGCGCCGCGCAGGTCGAAGAAGATGAACATCACAAGGCTGTCCTGGGCGCGATCCGCAATCTCACCTCTCTTGCCGAACGTGGCAAGCTCGATGAAGTGATCGGCCGGGACAAGATCATCGGCCACGTGGCTGACACGCTGTGCCGCCGCTCGAAGTCGAACGTGATCCTCTCGGGTGAGCCGGGGGTTGGCAAGACCGCGATCGCCGAAGGTCTGGCCCAGTTCCTGTCGACCAAGACGGCGCCGGCCCAGCTGCGCGGCCGCCCCGTTCTCGAGGTCATGATGTCGAACCTGGTGGCGGGAACGCGTTTCCGTGGCGACTTCGAGGCGCGCATCGGCAAGCTGATGGAGATCGCCCGCGCCGAGCGCGCAATCCTCTTCATCGACGAGATCCACACGATTGTCGGCGCCGGCTCTACCTCGGGTGCCGGCGGTCTCGATGCATCCAATATCCTCAAGCCGGCACTGGCCCGCGGCGGCCTTAGTGTCGTCGGCGCGACCACGCCCGGCGAGATGCGCAAGATCCGCAAGGACGGCGCCCTCATGCGCCGTTTCCAGGTCGAGGTCGTGGCCGAGCCCGATGCGGCCCAGACCCGTGAGATCATCGACCAGGCAGTCGGCTCCTATACTCTGCACCATGAAGTCCTTCTGGATGACGAGGTGCTCGACGAAGTGGTGTCCCTGGCCGACCGCTATCTTCCGCAGCGACGCTTCCCGGACAAGGCCTTCGATCTGATCGACACGGCTTGCGTGATCGCGCGCCGTCGCGGCGAGGGAAAGGCAAGCATCGATGATCTGCGTGCAGCCATTCCGCGACTGGGTGGCCCGCGGTTGGGCACGCCCGACGCTGATCGCATGGAAGCTGTTCGCAACATGGAGGCGTGCCTGAAGACGCGCGTCTTCGGCCAGGGAGATGCGGCCGCGACGCTTGCGCGGGCTGCCCGGATCAGCCTGCTTGGGCTTCAGCCCGGCGGCACGGCGGGAAGCTACCTCTTCAACGGGCCGAGCGGCGTGGGCAAGAGCGAGATGGCCGTGGCTTTCGCAGATGCTCTCAAGCTTCCGCTGGTGCGGATCTCCATGTCCGAGTTCATCGAGAAGCACTCGGTTGCGCGGCTGATCGGCGCGCCTCCCGGTTATGTCGGCTACGACGAGGAGGGTTTGCTGACCGCCGCAGGCGATACGTATCCGGAGTTCGTCCTTCTGCTCGACGAGATCGAGAAGGCGCATCCTGATGTTTTCGACATCCTGCTCCAGGTGCTTGACACCGGTGTGCTGCGCGCCGCCGATGGACGCATGGTCTCACTGGCCGGCGCACATGTGATCATGACCGCTAATATCGGCGCCGCCGAAGGTGAGAAGCCTGCCATGGGCTTCGGGCGGCAGACCGATCCCGAAGAGGCGGCGGAAGTTGCAATCAAGCAGCTGTTCCGCAAGGAGTTCCGTGCGCGCATCCAGAAGGAAATCCAGTTCCGCCCCGTGGATGAAGATGATCTGGTCGAGATCGCCGCGCTGGAGTTCGCGAAGCTTACCCGGCGCCTGGCCGATGCGGCGCTCGATGTCGAGATCGACCCGGGCCTTGCAGAACGCATGGCGAAGGCAGCTGCCAGCCAGCCTTTCGCGGTGCGCTCGCTCCAGGCCCAGATTCGCGACGACCTGTCCGACAAGATTGTCGAGGCAGTGCTTCAGAAGGGCGGTGCCAGCCGGGTTTCGGTCAAGATCTCCGAAGGCGAAATCGACGTCGTTCCGAGCTGACGGCATTCCCAGACCAGGATTTTCCGGGGCCTCGCGAGAAATCGCGGGGCCCTTTTTTCCATGCGGGTCCGCGTGCTTTTCCGCATCCGCCATGCCGAACCCATTTCCCGACCAGAGGTCAGGAGATACCGCCCAATGGCATATGGAAATTTGCATCTTTTCGTCGGACCGATGTTCTCCGGCAAGACGGAAGAGCTCATCAAGGAGGTTCTCTGGCGAACCTATTTCACCGCGGAAGAAGCCGCGGAAGCTCCAAGCGTTGGGGTATTTCAACCCGCATTGGACAATCGTTTCGGTGAAGGGAAAATCGTCAGTCACAATGGAGCCTGCGTCTCCGCTCAGGTGATGAGATCAGCCGCTGACCTACCCCAGGATGGGATGGATGTGGCCTTTTTCGACGAAGTCCAGTTCTTCTCGCCCCCGAGCTTCGAGGGCGACTTTGCGGACATGATCCGGGCGCTGCGCCGCCGCGGCACCACCGTCTACTGCTCCGGCCTCGACATGGATTATCTCGGCCGCGCATTCGAGGTAACTTCGACCCTCATGGCCGAAGCAAGCCATCTCGAGCGCCGCAAGGCCTGCTGTGCCGTGTGCCAGGCGCCGGCCACGCATACCTCACGCCACGAAATGACGACAGCCGAGCGCATTCTTCTGGGCGCCGAGGATCACTACGCGCCCATGTGTGCGACCCATTGGTTCCAGACGCGGGAGGCGCAGCTGGAGGCCGCCGGTCAAGGTGGCCTGGCATGAAGAGAGTTCTGGGAGCTTCCCACATCGACGGCAAGACGGACTGGCCGACATTCATCCGCGGTGGGATTACAGGCGGCGCTTTTGCGATCGCCCTGATGCAAGCCTGGCCCCATACACCTTTCTATCCGCAGGAGCGCGCGATCGGCGACGAAGTCAGGGTTCTGGTCGGCAGCTTCGAGGGGGAGACACAAGGAAGGATTGCCCATGCCGTCTCGACCCTCGCGAGGACGGCGGTGCTGGTCGAACGCACGCATGTCGAGCGCGACCTGACCCAAGACACACTCTCCCGCATGCTCGATGGCGCGCTCAGCCGTCTCGACCCCTATAGCGGCTTCATGTCTGAAAAACTGGCGACGGATCTGACAAGCAGGGAAGATCACGATCACCGCCGTCAGATCGGGATCATCGTGAGCCCGAGCGAGGGGCGCTACCGGATTGAAGCCGTGGCACCTGGTGGGCCCGCCGAGAGAGCCGGTCTTCGAGCAGGAGATGAGGTTGTCCGGGTGGACGGGAAGTTCGTCGGCAACGAAACGGTATATGCCATCAACGAGATGCTTCGAGAAGCCCTGGCTGACGAAGCGCGCGAGCGGATCGACATCGGTCTGAGACGCCCCGGCATCAGCTCGATCCTCAATGTCGTGGTCGAGCCTGCCGATATCGCGCCAGTGCATGTGTTCGATCTCGGCGTGCGCCACGGTGTTCTTCATCTTTACCTGGGTGGCTTCTATCCGGGCCTCGCCGCGGACGCGGATGCGTTGATCACCCGAGCGATCCAGAACCACGGCATCAAGGGAGTCGTGCTCGACTTGCGCAACAACGGCGGGGGACTGACAGATGAGGCCGTGGCTCTGGCCGAACTCTTCCTTCCAGAGGAGAGCCTGCTCTACGAGATGTCGGGAAGGATGGAAGGCATCCAGCAGGTGCGCACGAGTGCCGTGCCCCGCTATGGGGATCTCGGTGTTTCGGTCATCGTGAACGGCAACTCCGCTTCAGCATCGGAAATCGTCGCCGGGGCGCTTCAGGCGCATGACCGGGCTCAGGTCGTCGGCTGGCCAAGTCTTGGCAAGGGAACCGTTCAGCGCGTCTTTCCGATGGATGGTGGCGCCGTGACCCTGACCTTCGCAGAATATCGAGATGGCGGCCTGCGCAAGATCAACGGCGTCGGCGTGATGCCGAATATCGCCATGGACGCGCCGGACCCCAAGATGCGCCCCTCGCGGTTCGACAAGGACAGTGCGCGCGCGGCCGCGATCCGCGCAGCGCTGACAGGCGGCCTTCCGGCGGAAGTTGACGCGGAGGCTCATTCTGATGACCCGAAAGACTAAAGGCACACGGTCAAAATCCGCGGGATTGAGAACCTGGCGACAGAAAATCGATCTCGACGGGGCTGTCATCACAGGTTCTCCGAAGACCTCGAGCATCGTCTATTGCTACAGTTTCCCCTCCTGTCCGGGGCGCGTCAAAATCGGCTATTCGAGCCGGGGCCTGGCCCGGGTCGCCGAGCAATCGACGGCCTTTCCCGAAAAGCCGAAAGTGCTCTTCGTGATTCATGATCCGCGCGCGAAGGAGATCGAAAGCGCCTTTCATATCTCCCTGGCGGACCGACAGTCGGATGTCATGGGCACCGAATGGTTTGATGCCGGCTGGCCTGAACTTCTTCGGGTGTCGCCCACCTTGCGGCGCGCGCTTGGTGTCGGACGCTTTGCCTGGTGGGTGAGGCTCGCGGCTACGATTTGCTTGCTGTCTGTTGGCCTGGCAATGGCGCCCGCTCTCATGGCCTCGATTTCGGGAGTGGTGAAAGGTCTCGATGCAGGGCGCATCACGGACGGATTCATGGCCTACGCCAGTGCTTGGGCACGAGCTGACTTCGCGCGGGGCTTCGAGATGGCCGGCGCCATGCGCTCCTATGCCTTTTCGGGTGATATCTCACCTGCCTGGCCATTGCTTGGCCTGGTGCATCTGCCGGTTCTTGCCTGGCTACCCTGGCGCCGGCGTCGTCAGGCCTACTGACAGACCTCAGAAAGCACCCGCCCGCCTTTGACCGGGAATATCCAAAAGAAAAGGGGCCTCGCATTTCTGCGAGGCCCCTTGGCATTTTCACTGTCGATGAGACGGGCTTACCAGCCCGCGTGCCAGCCATCCGAAGATTTCTGAACGTTGCGGCTGCCGGTCTCGGGCTTGACCATGCCCTCGACGCCCGAGAACTGGTTCCGATCCACCCAGTCGGGCAGGTCATGCAGACGCCAGGTATATTCGACCGAAGCGGCGTTCTCGTTGGCGCCCTGGTCGGCATAGGTATAGCGCACGATCTCCTCGACCCTCGGCGTGCCGACGCAGAAGCCCTCACCCTGGGTCCAGAGGTCAGCCTTCTTGCCCTTCTCGGTCAGGTCGATGTGATAAGTGGTCTTCCACTTGTCGCCCCGGATATCGAGATCGATCAGCCCGGCATCCTTGAGGCCCGTCAGGATGGGACCGGGGCCGTCGTTGAAGATGCCTGCCTGGACGCGCAGGGGAAAGCTCACCTCGCGGCTGCTCGAGATCCCCCAGCATTCGGGGTTGTTGGCAAGCTGCGTGTTGATGGCCTCTTCGAAGTCGCCCTCGGGGCCGCCGCAGGCAGCAAGCATGGTGAGGGCGGCGAGAGCGGGAGCGAGGGTCGTGATTTTCATGATAATCCTTTAATCTCATTACTTTGGAGTCGATGATTTCGGCCGAGGCCTGGATCTCGGGACCGGTCCCAGACCCGAAGATGCGCCGCTAATGCGCGTGTCGCGCAGGTCGGTGAGACCTGCACACACCTGCCTTCTGCGAGGTGCTGCATGTGGTGCCCCGGACCCGAAGGCCCGGGAGGATTGGTTTCATTCCAGTCCGTCGAGGAAGTGAGCGCTTGCCGCTTCAACCTCCCTGGCCATTGCCGCCGGGGCCGGCGCGACAGCCGCTTCCTCAGGAGCGGCTTCAGCGTCCGCCTCCGCAGCCACCTGCGCCTCTTTCTCGCTGTCCTCGGGATCTGCTACCTCGGGGACGCCGGTCCAGCGCACAGCACTGGGATAGGTCTCGAGTGCCCAGGCGCGAATATTGAGAAGCTCCGGATCGTCCGGCTCTTTCTCCAGCCATTCATCGAGCTCAGCCATGAGCTTGCCGACAGTGGTCCAGGGCTTGTCCATGGACAGGCAATGGCGCTCCTCGGCGATCTTGACGCCAATCTGCTCGCGCAGGGTCGGGCTCAGCACCTCCGGGGCATTGAGGTAGATGGTGCGAATGCCGAGCTGCCGCATTTCGGGCTTCTCGATGGCGCGCACGATCTTGAGGCGCCGCTCCCAATCGGGAGTCTCGTGGAAGCTCTTCATCCGGTTCTTGTCGTCCCAGGACGGGAAGCCGGCGTAGATCTTTTCCTCGAGCGTGGTCGGGGCCTCATAGCCTTCGGTCTTGAGCTGAAGCGCCTTTGCGGTCGCTTCGCGGAATCCTTCATGCGCAAGGATCAGGTTCGCGCGCTCCTCGATGACCGCCGGCTCTGCCGGCTCGAAGGTGTCGTTCGAGACCTGCTGGAGGAACTGCCAGTTCATCGGAAAGGCAGCTGGCTGCTTGTTGGTCTTGACCGTCCGGAACGGGGTTCCGGTCGTCTTCATCTTCGCCAGGATCTCTTCGGCCGACAGGTCGAGGTAGGGCGTCGGATCGATCGCCAGGTTCCACGCCGTCTTGTTCTTCGGGTTTCCGGCCTCGGAGGCGATGAGGCAGACATCCAGCACACCGGGATCGAGCATCGGACCGCCGAGGAGGCGAAACAACGGGTTGTTGTCGACGAAGTCCGTGGCCGCCTTGGCATTGCCCAATGCGAGCATGTGCTCCCAAAGCGCCCGGTCGGTGTCGCGGATCATGCGCGCCACGAAAATGGTCGCCCGCACGTCGCCCAGTGCGTCGTGCGCGTCATGCCCCTCGAAGCCATTGAGCGGTGCGAGGTTCTCGAGCTTGAAGTTGTTGCGACCATCCTCGCGCTTGGGGACCTCGAAACAGTCGGGGTTGCGCGCGTAAAGCGCGCGCACGACCGTCAGAAGGTCGTTGCGATAGGTGCCTTTGCCCGAGCTGATATAGGGATCGAGCAGGTTCTCGTAGAAGCACTGCCGCATGATCTCTTCGTCGAAGCGGATCGTGTTGAACCCGGTGTAGGAAAGCTCGCGACCCCGGCTCTTCCAGCCGGTGAATGTGTCGTGCAGCATCTTGGCAAACTCGTAGGACGAGTGCTTGGCGCGGGCGATCTCATAGGGATCGACATGGGTTACCTTCAGCGCACCTGCGGTGGGCACCATATGCCCGGAAAGGCGCGAACGCTCGTCAATCCACTCAAGCTCGACGAAATCATCGTCGGTCAGGATGGCGGCCGCTTGAAGGATCTGGTCGAAGCGCGGGGTAGGCCCCGTCGTCTCGGTATCGTAAAAATTGTGCAACATGAGGCTTGTGCCCTTTTTCTCCGTCATTCGCCTGTGAAATGACGAAAAAAGGGCCAGCCCACTCTCGCAGACCGACCCTTCTTCCGTTCAGGCAATTTCGCGCATGGCGGTTTTGGCGGTGAGTTCGGCGTCTACGATCGCGCAGATCTGCCGATGGATGGATTCGATATCCTGGTCGGCATCGACCCTGATCCACTCGTCGTTCTCGTTGAACTGCCGGGTGAAGAGTTCCGAAACCTTCCGGTGGAACTCGGACCCTTTCAGCTCCATGCGGTTTTCGTTCGAAGCGTCGGCTTCGAGGCGGGTCATCCCGCGGGCAATCGAAACATCTGGATCGATGTCGAGAAAGAGCGTGAGGTCGGGCTTCAGACCGCAGAAGGTATCGAAGAGCATCTCCATCTTCTCGCGCGGCATGCCGCCGGCGCCCTGGAGAGCATAGGTGGAGCCGACATAGCGATCACAGACGACAATAGCGCCACGCGCGAGGGCAGGGCGCAGCACGCGCTCGATGTGGTCGCGGCGCGCCGCGGTGAAGAGGAGCAGCTCGACATCGGCCGACCAGCGATCTGCATCCCCGGTAATGATCAGGCTGCGGATCTCCTCGGCGCCCGGGCTTCCGCCGGGCTCGCGGGTCAGGACGACCTCGTGGCCTTGTGCCTCGAGGTAGGCAGCAAGCTTGCGGGCCTGGGTGGATTTACCGGCCCCTTCATTGGCTTCGAAAGTGATGAACATCTTGTTTCCTTGTCAGGCGGAGTGTGCGGGTATCACTCGGGGATATGTGTGGTGAGCGTGTCGCGCAGCTTGCGCAGCGCGTCCTTGTAAGCCTCGCGATCAGCGGCCGTCGGGGTGTCGCCGACGATGGAGAGGGCCGAGACCCGATCGCGCAGTTTGATGGCAGCCAGCAGGGCAACCTCGACCGGGTCGACTTCCTTGGGTTGCGGCTTCGGAGCCCCGAGGCCGGCAAGAAAGGAAAGGCCGCTGCGGTCTTCGGGAACTGCGTCGAAATCGACCTCGATGTCATCGAGATCGAGCGCTACCGCATCATCCTCGCAGACCTCACGGATGCGGCGCACCGCGGTGCGCTTGCCGATACGCCCGGCTTCGAGCTCGGCTGCGATGTCAAGAACATCCTGACGCAGCAGGATGCGGTCTGAAGGCGTTCCGACCGGCGCGGTAGGCGGCTTGGCCTTTTGCGCCGGCTGCGAAACCGGTTCGGCAGGAGCTTCGTCGTTTTGCTCCGAAGCGTCTTTGACCTCGACTTCGCAGCGATCGCTTTCTGGTGCGATCGGTTCTGCGCCGACATCTGCCTCCGGGGTGTCCTCGACTGCGCTCTCAGTTGCCTCTACCTCTGCCTCTGTCTCGTCCGAGCCGACCTCGTCGGCACGGGCTTCTTCACCCTCGGCGGCCGCAGTTTCGATGAAGGCAGCTGCCGCGGTTTCGGCGTCGTCGACAGATACCCCGGCATCAGCCAGGATACCCGCCATCGGGTCTTCATCCGCGGTGGCTTCGCCGGATCGCGCTTCAGCCGCGTCATCATGCCCGGCCGCCGGTTCGGCGCCTGCGAGGGAGGCCACGAGATCGAGCATTGGCGTGTCGTCGCCCTGGTCCTTGCGCCGGGTCATGCTGCACCTTCGAGCTTGGCCCAGATCGAGTTCTCGCCGAGTTTGGCAACGAGAGCGGCATGGGCTGCGAGCTCTTCCTCAGAGGCAGGGCGAACGAAGGTCTCGAGTTCGACGCGATCGACCGTTTCGGCCTGTTCCGATTTGGACTTCGTGGAAGCGCCGGAAAACAGGGTGAACTGGCGCCCGCCGGACAGTTCGACGCAGACTTCTGCAAGAAGTTCGGAGTCGATGAGAGCGCCGTGCAGGCTGCGATCCTTGAGGTCGATCTTGAAGCGGCGGCAGAGCGCATCGAGGTTGGCCTGCGCCCCGGGGAATTTCTTCCGCGCGATCTGGACGGTGTCGACGAAACGCTCCTCGGGATAGGTGTCATATCCCAGACCGCCCAGTTCGGCATTGATGAAGCGGGCATCGAAGGCCGCGTTATGCGCGACCAGAGGCAGGTCGCCGATGAAGTCGATGAAGTCTTGAGCGACCTCGGCAAACAGCGGCTTGTCGGCGAGGAATTTTGCCGTCAGCCCGTGGATCTTGACCGCAGCGTCAGGGACCGAACGCTCGGGGTTGATGTAGACGTGGAAATGCTCTTTCGTCGGAAGCCCGTCGCGCATGCGCACGGCGCCGATTTCGACGAGTTTGTCGCCCTCGTCGGGGCTGAAGCCGGTGGTCTCGGTATCGAATACCACGCAGTCTGCGGGGATCGTCATGTTCATCTGCTACTCCTTTCCCCGGGTTGAGCGGGGTTTTTGTCCTTGCGCGGGATATGGGTCCGATCCCGACGATCCGATCGGACCGATTTTCTGCCAGTGCCGACCTTGAGTTCAGAACCAGCTGTGCGTGAGTTTCTTTGCTCTTTTAGGGCGAGCGCGCCCGCTTCCGGATTTTCCGCCGATGCCGCCACGTGCAGCCTGAGGTGCGAGCGCCTTTCCACTGCCGCGGATGACGAAATGGGTTTCGTCGATATCGATCGTGCCCTTTTCGTAGGTCTGGACGACATTCATCAAAAGCCAGCTATAGGCGGCATCGGAGATGGCGCCGCGGGCGGTGTCGACGCCACGAAAGGCGGCAAAATCCCCCAGGGACGAGAGATCGAGGGCTTCCTCGAGCGTCATGACCCGACGGGTTTCAGCCTCTGCGGCATCGAAGATCGCATCATGATCAAGCTGGGCCTCGCTCATCCGCCCAAGGGAGGACTGGCGAAGGGAAACGGCGGTCTGTGCTGCAATTCGGGGCTCATCCCCGGCTGCCTCCTCGACCAGGAAAATGTCGAAGCTTTTCAGATCGGCACTTTCGATGAGCCGAAGGCGAAAACGGGTCATTTCCTGCGTGGACATTCTCGGATCTCCTTCGTGAAAACTGTGGAAGCGTCGCCAACCCGGCCGCCTCAGCCGAAGGGCTGGCCGGGTCGGCGATGAGACAGGCCTGTGAGGCCTGCCGGACGCGGCGCAAACCGCGGATGTGTCAGGCTGCGTTGCGGACCTTCTGCGCAGCTCCGCCGCGCAGCCCCACCTTGTGCTTGTCGCCGATCAGCATCTTCGAAAGCTTGCTGACCATCAGCGATGGCAGGTCGGTTGCGTTCGACAGAACCACGTAGTTCGTGAAGCAGCGCTTCACGGCCTGCGTGCCGATCCCGATGCCGACAACGGTGACGCCGCAGCGCTCGACAGCCTTGACGGCCTTCTTGCACTCGGGAATGTTGTCAGGCTCGCCATCGGTGAGCACGAACATGACATGGCGGCGCTCTTCGCGACGCGCGAGCCTGTCATGAGCCATCAGAATGGCATCTCCCGTGGGCGTGCCCACCATAGGAAGGTGCATCAGGTTCCCGATCGAGCATTGAGCCGCAAAGTGGCTCTGGTTGAAGCCACGGAACTCGTAGACATTGACGGCCCGGCCGTAGACATCTGTGCCCTTCTTCTGATGCGCGGCGATCATGGTCTGGAAGGCCTGATCCGCCTCATCGATGTCGCCGGTGGTGAAGCCGATGATCTCGTGCTGGATCGGCGTGCCGTTGAAAGCATTCTCCAGGATGAGCGCGAGCTGCTGACAGACCGCGATCTTGTTCCCGCTCATGGAACCTGAGCAGTCGACGAGGATTTCCACGGCAGTATCGATCTGCTCACCCTTGATGCGACGGGTATAGACATCCGACGATCCCATCGCGGCCTGGGTGAGCCGCTTGCGGTCGAGCTTGCCGTCGAGACGACCGCCCTTGGTGCGATCTTTTGCGATCGCCTTCAGGGCGCGGCGCAGCTGCGACGAAGTCGCACCGATGGCGCCGCGGATGTTCTTCATGGCCTCTTCGGCGCGCTGATATCCGTCGGGATGGCCGAGGCTGTCAGAATGAGGGCCAAGCTTCGCCGAGGAGGGAACCTCGGCGCTCATCATATTGCTCTTGGTATCGATTACCTGTGCATCCTGCATGACCTGCTGAAGATTGGCCGACGTCGCGATCGGATCGGGTCCGGCATTCCCCGGCATCGGGTTTTGCCCCTTGGTGCCGCCGGTTGCAGCTCCTTGTCCGTTCTGGCCACCGCCGCCTTGTCCGGCCTGCGGTGCCTGACCCTGGCCCTGGCCTTGTCCCTGGCCTTGTCCTTGGCCAGATTGACCCTGGCCGCCTTGGCCCTGGGCCTGACCCTGCCCTTGGCCACCTTGACCTTGCTGGCCGCCTTGACCCTGCTGGCCGGCCTGCGGATGCGGGTTCGCTGGCGGGTTGGCCGGATCGAAGGGTTCGGTCAGGATGTCGGCATGAATGCGGCGGGCAACTTCCAGGCACTCCTCGGTGGTCTCGACATCTTCCATCTCGGAAAACCAGCCCATGACGCGGTGCTGGAGTGAAACCGGAAGGGTTTCGAAGCATTCGCGGCTGACATTGGTGCCGAGGTTGAAATAGAGCGCACGCAACCAGGTGAGTGCGACGGGTCCGACAATGCGCAGGTCCTTCGCGCAATCAGGGTCGTTCTGGTAGCGATCGAG
>Ga0066842_10000060_pt1 | contig 28841 bp, 24 predicted proteins | sample ETNtaG_19_FD_67289 | JGI IMG/M metagenome (GOLD analysis project Ga0066842, IMG submission 67289) | Marine microbial and viral communities from oxygen minimum zone, Eastern Pacific Ocean - ETNP201302PF86A | ecosystem: Environmental > Aquatic > Marine > Oceanic | place: Pacific Ocean: Eastern...
GATTGGAGACCCAGGTAAAATCGCCCAGCTTGACGAGCCTGTCGAAAAGGAGCGGGTTAAGCCGCCTCTTGCCGTCTAAAGCATCGAGCTGAAGTATCTCAACATTATCAAATTCAGCCAACTCCGCGGCCGCAAAGGAGCCCATCCTCTCATCGATCTCGACGGTAAGAACGCTGGCGCTGCGACCGGCCAGTTCCCTGGTCAAGGTCGCTGGACCGGTTCCAATCTCGAGAACGTTGGAGTCACCATTTACTTCGGAAGACTCCGCCAGCGAAGCAAGGATCCTGGGGTCGTGAAGAAAATGCTGCCCGAGAGATTTGCGGGGGACAAATCCTGCCGATTTAAGGCGGCCGAGGACTCCCTTTTGTCCTCCGGAGATTCCTTCATGATCCTTGCTGGAGTTCATCGCGCCCCTTGAAGCCTCTGATCGTGACTCGACTGAAATTACCGCAACCACGGCATTCTATAGAAAAAAGGACGTTCGCTTTCCCGGTTTCCAGGAAAGCGAACGTCCAGACGCCGAAACCGCTGAAGATCATCAATAGTGATGCGCGCTGAGACGAAAGACTACACGACGATTCTTTTTACGTCCTTCCGGCGTATGCCCAGTCTCAGGATTGAGTGGTTTGCTCATCCCGTAGCTGAAAATCGCGACCCGGTCCTGAGGTATCCCATGTTTCAGATTGAGGTATTTAAAAACGTTCCTCGCCCTGTCAAAACCAAGCTTCAAATTGTACTGACGATCCTCGTTAGTCTCTTTTCCAGGCTCGTTGTCGGTATGTCCTTCAACGATGATTTTCTGCCCGGAATACTTGGTTTTCAACATCCTGGCGACTTCATCAAGAACAGGTACCTCCTCGCTCTTGAGCTTAGAATCGCCTGAATTAAACAGGAACTCGGCGCCGAGACTGAGACCGCCATCTTCAACCTCGGCACCATCGATTCCAGCGATATCACCCTGGGAGATGGCGACCACCGATCTCTGGGCATTCCTGTTCTGCTGCAACCTGTTGTACTGATCAATCAGCTGCTCATTCGCCCTCTCGGCCTGGTTCAGCTGCACCTTGAGCTTCTCGTAGGAGACACAGCCAGCCAGGAGGGGAAGAAACAGGGCAGCAGCCATCAAACGCAGCACGGAACTGCTCATGACTCCATTCCCTCTTCGACAAAAACTCAGCCCGGGGAACTTACTGAATCCTCTGAGCAAGACGGAAGACGACACGCCGGTTATCCCGTCGCCCCTCCTTCGTGCTTGCCGTATCAGGATTGAGCGGCTTGCTCATTCCATAGCTGAAAATGGTGACCCGTCCCTCGGGAATACCATGCTTCAGGTTGAGGTATTTGAAGACATTCGTAGCCCTCTCAAAACCAAGCTTGAGATTGTACTCGTAAAGCTTCTTGGTCTGCTTGAGAGGCTCGTTGTCTGTGTGACCCTCGATGATGATGTTGTAATCGGAGTACTTGCCCTTGAGGCTCCCAGCGAGTTGATCCAAGGCGGGAAAATGCGTTGCCTTCTTCAGGCTGGCCATTCCTGAGTTGAACAGCAGGCCCGAACCCAGGCTGATGCCGCCCTCCTCGATCTTCGCTCCATCGGGGAGATCCTCTTTGGCAAAGCTGGCGCCTTCCTGGTTTTTAAGCTGCTCACGCAAAGCGGCAAGCTGGGCCAGGGCGGCCTTATGCTCTTCCTCTGAGATAGTCCCATCAGCGGCCTGTCGATTCGTTTTAACCAGCAACCTGTTGTACTGATCGATCAACTGCCGATTCGCCTGCTCAGCAAGCTCAAGCTCCCCTTTGAGCCTGTTGTATTCGCCGTACGAAACGCAACCGACCAACAACGGCAACACACAGACCACAACCAACCCGCGTACCACGAGTCTCCTCATGACATCACTTCCCTTCTGTTCTCTTCACCTTCTTAACGCTTGAACGCCGTCCTGTACGGTGGATCCACCCCGCAGGAAAGCCGGGTGAGTCCCAAGGTTCACTCTTGTTGAGAAATATATAACAGGTTGCCGATAACAAGCAAAGAGCTTTTATCGGTACTTATTCGCCTGCTGGAGTGAGCATAAAAGAAGGGCTGCTTCGCATTTATGCTCAGCAGCCCTTCTTGGCAGTCTTTTTGAGGCCCTGGCTGCTTTTTTTGCCGCCACAGGCCGCTCAATATCGTTCGAATACGGAAATTACTTCCTGAACATCTCTGCGATGCCGTGAACCATCTCCGTGAAATAGCCTCCATACTCGTCAATCCAGTCCTGGGAATGACGACGCTGGGCTTCCACAAAATCTCCACGTCCGACCGTCAGGCCTTCGTTGTGCACGGTGCCCAGAAGAACAGCCAGGGGGATCAGCAGTGCGAGACCGGCAAAGGACAGCAGAACGGTCCAGGGCGCATGACTCTTGCGCCGCTTCATCTGCATGACGCGAGCTCCACCGCCGCGAAGAAGGGAACCTTCCTCGGTCGGATCGAGAAGCGTATCCTCCGTCGTATCAAGCTCGAAGGTGTCGGCATCATCGTCGCCAAGGTCCAGGATGTCGGTGTCGAGAAGCGTCTCGTCTCCGAGACTCTCCTCTCCTGAATCATCCGAACCGGGGATCGGCGTGGTACCTTCGCTGTCATCGTCGCTGAGAAGACTCTCGACATCGAGAACGGTCTCATCTCCGACAGATGCGTCATCATCCAGCGAAAGCTCCAGATCGCCGCCATCCTCGGCCGCGATATCAGGAAGATCGGCTGCATCGCCTTCATCGGCTGACGCATCGTCACCGCCGGAGAGATCTATACCGAAATCGATCTCGTCATCGTCATCATCAAGGAGATTGAGATCATCATCGGAAAGAATGATCTCGGCCTCACCCTGATTCTTGTAATTGTCAATCGCCTCTTTCTTAAAGAGTAGATTGTCTCCATCCTTCGTGCTGGCGATCTCGCCGGAAGCGACCAGTTTCTCGAGCTCCTCCGCGGAGATACCGAGAGCGCTGGCAGCCTCTTCAAAGCTCATTTCACTCACTTTACAGAACCTCGCTCATTTCCTCGTTTATTTCAGACTCAGACACTTCACTTACTTTAAGTACGTTATTTCTTTCCACCACCCTGCTGCTTCATAACCGCATCCTTGACCGCCTTGACGGACAGCTTCCCACTTCTAGGAGTCAGTTCCTCAGGCTTCATGTCCCAGGTAATCTCACGGACACCCATGAACTCTACTCCCCTGGTCTTGACGGTATAAGCCGCCAGTCTCCTCGTAGGAACCTCCAGGACAAAAAGCATGTTGGCATTGCCGCTCTGCGACATGCCGGTCGCCAGGACGTAATTACCCTGGGTATTTCCTACCGCCTGGCCAAAGGCCGGCATAAAGGCAGGACGATTCATCTGCTGAACGACATTCACAGTCAAAAGAGTTGCGCAAATAGCCAACATTGCCACGGTGATGTTTTGACGCATCTATAAACCCCCAATTTCCTTTCCTAATTGGAATTACCAAGCTTATCCCGGCAATTCCTACCAATCATAACTCCCGATCGAAACCAGCCTCGGGACCCCGTCCTCCACGATTGGCAACTCCTTATAAACTCTATTCGGCAATACCGAAAGCGAGGCACACTCTTTACTTGAGCATGCTGAGTCGTTACCGGAAGAAAGCGGGGGGAAAACCTCTATAAACCCTTCAAAAGGGCTATTCAGTTCTGACATTTCATCTTAGCACACCGATTATTGACCAACCAAGCGAAAGTTAACTATCGGGATACTCATATAGAAGAATAACACCTAACAGCAAACCAACCACCCCATTGAGGGCTCTTTTTTGCTTAATCCAGGCCCATAATCGCTTCTTCGGGCGATTCTTCGAGTCCCATCATTTTCCCCCAGCGCCCCATAAAAGCAGCGCTTTCCGGACGTTCCCAGAAGTCATCAGCCAGTGCTCGGACCTTCATAAATGCATCGATGTCCCGAAGGGGATTACCCAGGCCTCCCAGCGGAATTCCCGACTGGCGAATTCCCAGGTAATCTCCGGGACCTCGCAGGCGAAGATCCTCCTCGGCCAGCTCAAAACCATCGTCGGTACTGGAGAAGATCTCGAGCCGTTTCAGAGCCTCCTCGGCGCAACCTTCAAGACTCACGAGGCAATAGCCGCGGCAGCTTCCGCGGCCAACCCTGCCGCGCAGTTGATGCAACTGGGCCAACCCGAAACGCCCGGCATTTTCTATATAGAGGATTGTCGCGTTCGGAACATCGATTCCAACCTCGATAACCGAGGTTGCTACCAGGATCTGCGTCTGGCCTTTGCGGAAATCTCCAAGAGCCTCGTCCTTCTCCTCGCTGCTCAGCCTTCCGTGCACAAGACCGACCTGGTATTCGGGAAAGACCTCCGCGGCCAGGCGCTCGCGCCCCGCCACCGCCGCGGGCAGATCAAGCTTCTCCGACTCCTCAACAAGCGGATAAACAAAAAAAGCCTGCCGGCCCGCCTGCAGTTCCTTGCGGACGAATTCTAGTGAGTCCGCTTTTTTTTCCAGCCTGACGAGGTGGGTCTGGACCGGCTGGCGGCCCGGCGGGCGCTCCTTGATGGTTGACAACTCCAGGTCTCCGTAAACAGTCATGCTGAGAGACCTGGGGATCGGGGTGGCCGTCATGACGAGGATGTGAGGCTCCCGCCCCTTATCGCGCAGCTTCGACCGCTCCGCGACTCCAAAACGGTGCTGCTCATCGATGACGGCCAGCCCGAGGTCTTTCATGACAACCGGCTTCTGGACCAGCGCATGGGTCCCCACCACGATGTGTATTTTTCCTTCTGCAAGATCATCGAGAAGCTCACGTCGCTGAACAGCCTTGACCGCTCCCGTCAGCAGTTCGACCCTGACCGCTGGATGGTCAGCCAGGTATTTTCGAATCGTCGAATAGTGCTGCTGCGCCAGCACCTCGGTTGGAGCCATGATCGCGCCCTGGCGGCCATTTCGAACAGCGACCAGCAGAGCGTAAAGCGCCACCGCGGTTTTCCCTGTCCCCACATCTCCCTGCAGCAGCCGATACATCGGCCGCCCTGATTCCAGGTCTTCACGGATTTCTGAAACGACCTCGTCCTGATCCCCGGTAAATCTAAACGGAAAGATGGACCTGATCTTCTCATCGAGAGAGTCGCTGGTTTCAAGGGGCTCGGTCTCGCATTCGCGAAACTGCTGCCCCCTGAGCCAGAGCCTGGTCGCGAAAGCGAATCTCTCCTCGAAGGCAAGGCGGGCGCGGGCGCTGTCCCGACAGATCTCCCAATACTCACGGGCGTCAAGCTCCAACGCCCCATCCTCATCCGCCGCGCCAGCCGGGGAATCCGGCGGAAAATGAATCCACTGGCAGGCCTCCGCCAATCCGGGCCCCAGGTCACTGTCGGACAGGATGCCTTTCTCTCTCAGGCTTCCTTCATCCAGGAAAAAATCAAAAGGCGTCTCATCGACTCCTGGAAAGCCATCCCCGGTCCGGCCTGCGTGGAGATCTTCGAGGGCGCCAGCCACCAGGCGGCGAAGATGCCGCTGAGAAAGCCCCTTCTTGAGGGGGTAGACCGGCACCACCCTGTTCAGATCGATACTGTCCTCGATACTTTCGTCATCTACCCCGCTGGCCACCACCTCGAATTCGGGAGAGACGATCTGCAGGCGTTTCGAATGTTCACCCACCTTCCCGAACACACAGAGAAAATCGCCCGGGTGGAGACTCTTTTCAAGATAGGGCTGGTTGAACCAGACCAGGTCCAGGTCTCCACTGTCATCGCGAAGAGTCGCCGTGAGCATATGTCTCCTCGGCCCCAGCCGGCGGCCGCGGCATCTCTCCAACTGGCCGGTCAGGACCACTTGCTCTCCTACCAGGGAAGATTCGATGGTCTTCGCGTTCCTGCGATCCTGGTACCGCCGGGGATAATGGCGGAGCAGGTCGCCGGGAGAAAAAATCCCCAGGCGATTCAGCGCGTCAGCTCTCGCCCTGCTGACACCCGGCAAGGCGAGGAGAGATTCCTGCGCCGCCGCCTCCAGTTCGTTATTCCGCTTTGCCATGAGTATGGGCCCAATCGTTAGCCGGACGGGCGAAGATACTCAGCCTTCAAGCCGATCGATGATCGCGTACACAGGCGTGCAGGCCATCGGATCACCATCTTCAAGCAAACCGGCGATCTTCCCTACAGCACATCTTACTGTCGTATGGTTGCGATTGCCGAAATTCCTGCCGATCTCGGAAAAGGACATCCGGGTAAACTTACGGGCAAGGTAGATCGCCACCTGGCGGGCAAAAGCGACTGGACGCAGACGGTTGGAGGAGGAGAACTCCGCCGTGGGCAGGTTGAAATAATCAGCGACCTCCTGCTTGATCCTGTCGAGAGTCGGCCCGGGCGCGCCGGCGCCCATCCGGTCAGCCAGCACCCGGCGCGCCTCAGCTGAATCCAGTGGGCGACCGAGAACCCGCGCATGGACATCCAACTGGAGCACCGCTCCAAGCAACTCATGAATCCCGCCTCGAATACCATGGGCCAGCATATCGAGAACCTGGGAATCAAGCTCCCCCCTGGAGCCGAATCCTCCCTGTCCTCCCCTGAGCTCAAGCTTTGCCCAGTGCTGGCGAATGATCTTGCGTTTCATCTGGTGGTCCACCGGCCGGATCCTCGCGACCAGGCCGCCCAGGAATCTTCCCCGAAGCGCTGGAGAAAGCTCATCCAGTTCCCTGGGTCCCCTGCTGGATGTGATCACCACCTGGCGCCCGGAGCTGACGAGATAGTCCATCGTATGCAATAGCTCAACCTGCGTCTTCTTCTTCGTTGAAAGATCCTGGACATCATCGATCAGCAACAGGTCCAGGCTGCGATAGAGACGGCGGAATTTATCGATGGATCCGTCCTGGATACTGGCGGCGAAGTGATTGAAGAAACGCTCTGAGTTGACGTAGCGGGTCTTCAGGTTCGCTCCCGCCTCTCGCTCCATTCCGCGAAGAAGATGAGTTTTTCCAATCCCCGAGCCTCCCCAGATAAAGAGCGGATTGTAAAAAACTCCGGGCGAACGGGCTGCTTCGAGAACGGCCCTGTAGGCCAGGCGATTGGATTCTCCCTGGACAAAATTCGCCAGCTCGTAGCTCTCACCCCGTTCGGAACGCGTCGATCCGGCGTTGCCGCGGACTCGCCCTCCCCTCCAGGCTGGAGCCCCCGCTTTCCCGGCCGGCTGTACAGCGGCGCCCCCATCCGGGGCGAAAACTTTTTCCTGCTCTTTGCGATGCTTCCTGAACAACACCGGATCGATGGCGAGTTCGAGGTCCAGCTCTCTGCCTGCCTGCCCCTCCAGCACTTCCCGGATGCCATCCAGGTAACGGGTCTCGATCCACTCCTGGAGAAAGCGATTGGCTACCCCAAGCCGTACATGTCCCTCATCGGAGGAGATGACGGTGATGTCGGCCAGCCAGCGCTGAAAGCACTCCTGGCCGAATCTGACCTGGAGCCCTTCCCTGGCATCCGTCCAGCTATGTTCAAGAAGTTCACTTCCCATGAGGCTATTCCACTTTCCCTTCGGTCCATCCGCCAGGATCAGAAAGGCCCGACACGGTTTCAGAAATCTCCGGACACTGCCGGAGCCTCCTCTGACGCCGGCCGCGCGGCTCTTTCCTGCCGCATGCGACCGGTACGTCGCTTCTCAAACCATTACCGTTCTGACCAGGCTTCGATGGTCGATTGGGATTCCATCACCAGGCCCACCTGGCCAGGCAAAAAAGGAAACCCGCCTCTTCACTTCCCGTTTCTCTCCAGACACTCCCTCATTAAAATAAAAGTTCCCGGGGGGGAGACCAGCCGACGAATCCTGCCGGCGAATCCGAGACCACCCTGGCCGCGGAGACAAAAACAACTTCGGAGAGCTCGCTGCTCAATCCCTGTCCTGCTCATCCCTGAACCCTCCGGAGCTCAAGCTCACCTTGCGGTTTCGGGTACCACCAACCATAGCAGGACGAAAGACCTTGCCGACTCAACGCAAGCTGAATGCTGTCCAACCCGTCTCTCCTGGGACTTGCCCGGGAAGGCGGGTCTCTCTTCCCCTGCGGGAGTTCCCGCCGGCCGGCCTTCACGTCAAGGCCGACTCCGACGCTGAACACCCCGCCTCGCCGCGATGTATCACCACCGGCGCAGGGAACAGTTCACCTTCGCTACGTCCACTTATTCGTAAGACGATGAAGGTCAACCGCAATCAGCAGTTAAAGAGTCATCGATACCAGTTCTCCCACCCGAGAAAAAATAAACCACCTTATGTCACTTAATGGAAAATTAAGTCGAACCCGCGAACCCTACCGACCGCTGAGTACTCCACCGGAACCCAGGAGTCAGCCGCCGGACTCGTCCTCCACGAAGGGAGACCCTCAAACCCGGCGAACATGCCGGCTGCGCCAGCCCTTAAAGTCCGCTTCCTCTTCCTTATTCCAACCGTCCCGCCGTTTAAAGCGGGAGCGGATATTAGCAAAGCCCCCCCAGTGAGTCAACGCCGAAAACCGCGGCTCCCGCCTGAAAGACAAAAGCTTCCGAGCAAGCTGGAACAAGTCTCCTGCATTCCCCTCCTCAGACTGAAAACCTGAACTCAACAATATCCCCATCGGCCATGACATAGGTCTTGCCCTCGAGCCGGAACTGTCCCTTCTCCTTGGCGCCCTTGATGCCATCGTTTTCAATGTAGTCTTCGTAGCTGACTACCTCGGCCCGGATGAAGCCGCGCGCGATATCGGTATGGATCTCACCCGCCGCATCCACAGCAACGGTGCCATCACGGATCGTCCAGGCACGCACCTCTTTCTCCCCGGCGGTAAAGAAGCTGATCCGCCCGGCCGTCTGATAGGCCGCCGCGATAATCGGCTCGCGGCTGAAGCTCTGAATCCCGTATTCCTCGAGAAAGATCGCCTGATCCTCCGGCGACAGTTGGAGAATCTCAAGCTCGTTGAGCGCCTTGCAGGACAACACCTCCGTGCCTGCCACCGAGCTGAGCTCTGCCTCCACGGCATTGCCGCCGCCCTCGCCAGAGTTGATCACGGCCAGGTAGGGCTTCAGGCTGAGAAAACCAAAGCCGCTGATCGCCTTTCTCTGGATGTCATCGAGCGGAAAACTCGAAACCGGCTTCTCCGACTCGAGGTGTCCACTGATCTCGCCCAGAAGCGCCTGCTCCCTCCTGTCATCGTCATCGAAGTTCGGCTTCCTGCTTCTCTCCTCGAGCTTTTCAAGGCGTTTCTCTACGACAACCAGGTCAGCGATAATGAACTCTCCGAGAACCTCGGCAAGGTCGCTCTGCGGATCGGATTCAGCCCCTCCAGGAGAATCAAAATCTCTCAGAACGACGATCAGGGTCTCCAGCTCCCTGGCGGGAGCCAGCAGATCCTCAAGACCTCCCCTGGAGCTCTCACTCGACATGGCGGGAAAGTCGAGAAACTGCAGTGAGGCGGGAGTGTATTTCTGCGGCTCGTAGTCATCCCGCAGCCTCTCCAGGCGCGGGTCAACCACCTTGACCGAGCGCATGACGGGCTTGTTGCCGCCATGAGCATGGTCGGGCTCGTCATAAAACTCAGTAAGGAGGTTGAACAGAGTTGTCTTTCCGCTTGTCGGCAACCCCAGGATACCTATTTTCAATCTTCGTCCTCCTTGCTTTTTCCGATATTCAACAGTCGGCAGACTATGATACCGATCTCGTAGAGCAGCACCAGAGGGCAGGCCATCAGAAGCAGGCTGAAGGGATCCGGCGGGGTAAGAAAAGCCGAAACGATAAAGCCTATCAGGACCGCCATTCGACGAGCCTTACGGAAGCCGTCGACGGGCACGATACCCGTCCTGTTCAGAAAGACCATGACCAGCGGCGTCTGGAAGACAAGGCCGAGCACCAGCGTCAGCGTGAAGAACAGGCTGATGTAATTCCCCAGGGTGAAGGCGAGATCGATATCGGCTCCCCCCCAGGTCGCCAGGAATTTAAGCGCGGTCGGTATCAGGATCAGATAGCCGAAGGTGGCTCCGATGGCGAAGAGGATAATCGAGAACGGGAGGAAGGTCAGCACATAGCGCTGCTCGTTCTTATAGAGTCCCGCGCCCACAAACTTCCACCCCTGGTAAAGAACCAGGGGGAAGGTCAACAGCAGGCCGAAGATGATGGCGACCTTGAGATGCGTATAGAACTGCTCGAGGTAGGAGATCACCATGATGCGAGCCTCCTCGGTAGCCTGCATGCCCTCGACAATCTCGTCAAATCCTCGCAGCGCCTCGAGAAAATCCGCTTTGATGGTGGAGTCGCGGCTGCTCTGTTCGAGAGCCTCTACCGTAGCGGTGCTGGCGCGGACCTCCTCCTTGCGCTGTGTGAGAATTCCATTAAAGGCCGCCAGGCGGGTGATCGGACCATCAAGATCATCGCCCCAGCCGCCGAGAAGCCAATCATCAGTTTCCGACTCCCCCCCTTTCAGGGTATTCAACTTCTCCTCCAGGGCCCTGAAACGCCTGGGAATTTCCGAAACCGGCTCGAGCTCTCCCAGGGTCGCAAAACGCTCCGCGACCTTTCCGGCGAGGAGTTCACCCTGCCTGCGATAGGACTCCTCGAACCTCAGGCGCTCCGCCTCGGGCAGAGATGGCAGGAGCTGTTCGAGCTCGCCAGCAAAATTGCTGAAGGGCTCCGAGAGCTCCCTGATAATGGCCTGACGCCTGACCTCGCCCCTGAACAGGATCTGCCAATCGGTAAGACTGAAGCCGGGGGCAGCCTCGCCCGGAGCCCCTGGAGAAGCCTCAAGGGCCTGGAGCTCCTTGAGCTGCGTATCGAGACGCTCGAGCAGCTTGCTCTTCTGGGCGTTCCTGAAGGCACGCTGATGCGGCTGGAGCGTAATCTCCATCAGCGTCTTCTCGAAAAAAACGGCCACGACCACGCCAACGACAACATAGAGAAGAGCGATGAGGATCCTTTTGCGAAGTTCCTCTAAATGCTCCCCGAAAGTCATGCGGACTTCGCGCATAACACCGCCTCAGTCACCTGGGTTGCCAGGATAAGCTTGTAAACCTGGGTTATCCTGCCTTGAGGAACGAATCCGGCCGCTCCAGGAAACAACTCCCGGATGACCGATACCCCGTTGGTGACGAAGCTCAAGCCGGAAAAGCGGTGTCAACTCCGCTCATCCCGGCCCTCCGCCGCCGCGTCCTGCCAGCTGCAGCCGCGATCCGGCCCTTTCCCCCTTGGAAAAAGCCTCCGCCCCCGCTGAGTCGGCCTCACGGCCGTTCAATAGGAGCGAATACGCGACAGGGCAGATCTGTCCAGACGCCACAAAGGCTTGCCTATCAAAGAGAGCAGATTCTACCCCACATCGAGGCGGGCTGCAAAGAACCGGCTTCGCTCTGATCAGTAACCGATAAACTCCATGAGCTCCTTCTCGCGAAGGATCGGAACTCCAAGACGTTCCGCCACCTTGAACTCGGTGGTCTTCTCGTAGTCCTCGAGAGCCACGAGATAGCTCGTGTTGATATCCACGTTACCCTTCACCTGCACACCGTAGCCGCTGAGCTTGGCCCTGAGGAAGTCCTCGGTCATCTCCTGGCTGGTAAGCTTGGTGCCGGCAAAGACGAAGATCGGCTCTTCCTTCTGATCGTAGAAGGGGCTCGTGATCAGGTCGCCGGCGACGATCGGATTTCTCTCGGCATCGACCTGCTCAATGACCCTGACCTCGGCGGAAATCTCGTCGACCTGGCGTACTTCCACCCGGCCCTTGAACATCTTCTTGCCGCCCTTAATCGGACGATAGACCCTGAAGATAAGGCCATTCTTGAGATGGTTCCTGCGGCCGATATCCACCCAGCCCTTGCCCAACTCATTGGACACATGGACAAGTTTCCCATCAGGCTTGGCATCGGCGAGGGTCAGGAGTTGACGGTCTTTCGACTGCAGCTTCTTCACAAGAATGTGAAGCGTGCTGATCTCCGAATCCTTGCGCTGCAACTGGCGGTTGGCGCCCAGTTCTTTCTCGGTCCACTCTTCCTCTTTATCCTCGAACTCCTGCTTCAGGCGTTCGACAACCGTGAGGTGATTACTTGCGCAGTCCTCAGAGACCTGCTGTGCCTCGGCCACCTGGGATCTCTGCTCCTGCAGATCCTGGGTGAGTGTCTTGATCGTTCCTTCACGACTCGCGATAGCGGCCGTAAAGGTTTTGTCCGCCTTGTCGCGCTCCTGGACAGCCACATCACGAATACCCTGGTATTCCTTGAAGGTACCCGGATAAAGAGCGTAGGGCTCAAGCAGGTTGGTGAATACGGGATGGGGCTTCCGGTTGAGATCCTTGTTGGCCTGGTTGATCGCGGCGAGAACGCTCGTGAGCTGATTGGTCTTCAGGTTCTCGATCATGTCGTTGGTGTCGTCGTAATTATCGACGAGATTCACGCCAACGATGAGTCCCTTGACCGCCCTCAGTTCGTTGGCAAGCATCTTGTTGGCATCGTTGGCCTCAGCCACAGATTTTTTCGCCTTCACGAGCTTGCCGCCCATCTCTTCGTGTTCCTGGTTCTTCATGACAAAGAGAACCGTAACGAGCACAAACAGCATCATCGCAACAACAAACAGCCATAAATAAACAGAGCCTTCTCTTTGGGCCATGGAGGTTCCTCCTGCATGCAAACAATCCGAAACTGCTCCCATAAAAGGAGCGAGCAGGCTGTTCGCTCAACTTGCTTGGTAATCTTCTATTAAAACGGGTCTAAAAATTCCTGAGACCTAGCCTACGATTTTATGGGTACATGAATAGCTGTCAAGGACGGAACAGTAGATGGCTCAAAAGGTTTCGTAAACGGAGCCGGCCGCCATGTTCCGAGAAAAAACACCTATACCCCTTGACACGAGGATGTACGACAGGTAAGGATACCCTAACAGAGAAGAATATGCAGAGGCGCCTTTCTACTCTGGCCTCGGAAACCGGCCAATCCGGCAAATAGAGTCCGCAGAACACCTTCTACGGGTTTTTAAACCGGCTAACCAGGGGCGGGAGTAAGGAGCGATAATCCTGTTCGGGACTGTCCTGGTTGGGTTATTTTCGGGTGCCGAAGCGGTCTGAGCGGCGGATCCGAACAGATATAGCGGTCTTCGAGCGAAAGCGAAAAGGCTGCTGAAAAGAGAAGCTGAAGAGAAAACCGAGTTGTTGATGGATCAAGTATTCCAACCGGCCTCACCCGGCCGGGGCAGAATACGCCTGGTCCCCCGCCTGGAAACGGGTGGAAGGATCTCTCTGCAGGCGATCGATTCGCGGCTCGGAACACTTTCCAAGTCTTTATTTCCATACCTACAATTTGATCCTGCCAGCCGGCAACTGTTCCTGAACTGCGGGAAGAGTGGCTCGATTGGCGAATGCCCGGACCGCCCCGGCAGCTTTATGCATGAAGCCCGGGGGAAGGGTAGATTGCAGAGTTCCACATGATACTGGGCATTCTCGGCGGTATAGGTTCCGGCAAAAGCACCGTGACCCGCATGTTCGCTGACCTTGGAGCAAAAACCCTGGATGCTGACACGATCGCGCACGAGCTCATCGAGCGGGAAGATACGAAGTCTACTCTGCGACAGTGGTGGGGAGATGAGATCCTCTCGGAGGATGGGACTGTCGACCGAACGAAGATTGCCGAGCGGGTCTTTTCCGATGCAGAGGAGCTTGTCCGCCTGGAAAAGCTCCTCCACCCCGAGGTCAGGGCGCGTATTGAAGAGAAGATCAGTGAATTCAAAGACAACAACGGAAAGTTCCTGGTACTGGATGTGCCGCTGCTGGCCTCCTCGACCCTCCGCGATTTCTGCGACGAGATTCTCTTCGTGAACTCAACCGAGACGCTTCGAGAAACCCGGGTCAAGGTAAGAGGCTGGTCTCCTGATGAACTGAAACGCAGAGAGGCAAACCAGGCCCCCGAAGACAATAAGAAGATTCTGGCTAATTCCGTCATTAACAATTCAGGCAGTCTGGATGAAACACGTCAGCAGGTTGAAGATCTCTATGAGAGCCTGCTGGCTATCGATTTTACAGAGAGAGAGTGAGTAGGACGTGGCTAAGGCAAAACCAACCAAGAAGAAAACCGGCAAAACAAGCAAGACCCCCAAGGGCAAAGGCAAAGGCAAGGGCAGGGGCAAGGGCAAGGGCGACGAAGCCACCTACGGTCTTCCAAGTGACGAGGAACTTGAGAAAGAAGCCCAGGCCATTGATGAGCAGAAGAAAGAAGCTTCCGGGGAAGACCTGCACATCGGTCAGCTCCAGAAAATGTCCATCCCCCAGCTTCATGAGCTGGCCCAGGAGGAGGGCGTTCTGGAATATTCCGGACTCAAGAAGCAGGATCTCATCTTCAAGATCCTCAAGGAACGTACCGACAAGAGCGGGCTCATGTTTGGCGAAGGCGTCCTGGAGACCTTGCAGGACGGTTTCGGATTCCTCCGCTCGCCGCGCTACAGCTACTACCCCTGCCCCGATGACATCTACGTATCACCATCGCAGATCAGACGATTCGGCATGCGCACAGGTACAGTGATCTCGGGCCAGATCAGGCCTCCAAAGGAGAACGAGCGGTATTTCGCCCTGCTCCGGGTAGAGGCCATCAACTACGAGGAGCCCGAGAATCTCATCAACAAGGCTAACTTCGATGACCTGACTCCCCTCTACCCGGAGGAACGCCTGGTCATGGAACTCGAACCGGATGGCCTGGAGATGCGAACCGTAGACCTCGTCACGCCGATCGGCAAGGGGCAGCGAGGGCTGATCGTAGCTCCTCCCCGCACAGGAAAAACCATCCTGCTGCAGAAAATGGCCAACAGCATCACCAAGAACAATCCGGAGATCGATCTCATCGTGCTGCTGATCGATGAACGCCCCGAGGAAGTAACCGACATGGAAAGATCGGTCAAGGGCGAGGTCATCAGCTCTACCTTTGACGAGCCCGCATCAAGACACGTGCAGGTAGCCGAGATGGTGATCGAGAAGACCAAGCGAATGGTAGAGTACGGCCGGGATGTCGTGATTCTGCTCGATTCGATCACTCGCCTGGGCCGCGCCTACAACACCGAGGTCCCCCACTCCGGTCGAATCATGTCCGGAGGCGTCGATGCCAGCGCCCTGCAGAAGCCAAAGCGATTCTTTGGCGCCGCGCGCAATATCGAAGAGGGCGGCAGCCTGACGATCATCGCCACCGCCCTGGTTGAGACAGGCAGCCGGATGGACGAGGTCATCTTTGAAGAGTTCAAGGGTACCGGAAACATGGAGTTGCATCTTGACCGGCGCCTGGCCGACAAGCGGATCTGGCCGGCGATCGATATCACTCGTTCCGGGACACGCAAGGAGGAGCTCCTCCTTGACCCGGAAGAGCAGCGCAGAATATGGGTCCTCAGAAAGATACTCAACGACATGAATCCCGCGGAGGGCCTCGAACTCCTCACGAGCAAGCTCAAGGCCAATAAGGCCAACGCCGAGTTCCTGATGTCAATGAACCCTGACAAGGTTTAATGCTGGAAGGCCGGCTCAGCGTGACTTTCTGCGAAGCCAGACGACCTGCTGCATAGTCTTGGGATTCATACCCTCGTCATCGACCATTCGTATGGTCAACCTGAGAGCGGCTGGCATGTAGGCAGCCTTGTAGCGCACACCGGGCTGATCTTTCCCCCCCCACAGGGTGCTGTCGATATCCTCGACGAATTCAAGCATGCCGTTGATGTTGGTCTTGACCGTATAGTCGCCGGCGGGGAAGGCCGCCAGGCGCCCTGCTATATTACCGCCCGCTTTCTGTCCTCCACGCTCGGCCTCGGTGAAGATGTACACCCTGTCACCCGGAACCAGCTCGGCAAAGCTGATGTTGGGGTTGCCGGTAAAACCGACCCTGACAGACTGTGGCCGGCGGCCGGCGTTGCGGGCAACGTTGGAGTCGCCCCAGACGGCCGTCTGGGCGATCGCCAGAGGGAATTTTTCGGCAATCTTGACGCTGCCGTAGCCGAATTTCTTGGTGTAGATGTAGCCCTTGCCGATCTTCGTTCTCTTGGGACGCGTGGCGAGCTCTACGGGATCCTTGTAGTCCTCTTCAGGCGTACGGAACTTAGGGGCTCCCTTCCTGCGGCTTCGCTGGAAAGGGTTGTCGCTCATATACTCAACCCGGAAATCGGTAACGTTGGTCGCCACCTCGATGATTCTCCGAGTGATGGGATACTTGTTGAAGTTGGTGACCAGCTTGCTGTCGATACGGAAGAAACGAACGATTTTATAGAGCACAAGGTCACGAACTTTGTCCATCTCGACGCTGTCGGGCGGCTGGGGGATTCCGTTCTTCCAGGGCTTGGCGGGGTCTGCAAGCATATACTCGATGTTCGCCTCTCTAACCTGGCCTTCTATATAGGTCATCCCCCGAAAATAGACCTGGTAGGCATCATGGACCTTGGCCGACCTGTCTCCATCCATAAACTGCTGCTTTTCCCGGCTCTCGTAGTGGCGCTGAATGATGTGGGCAAACTCGTCGTATTCTTTAATCACCCCGCCATCGACGACACCGAAACCATACTCATCCCTGGTGTCGGCAATTTCCTCACCCATCTCAAAGTGGAAATTCCGCCGGCCGGCTCCTCCTCTCCCATCGGAATAGAACTCCAGCTCCTGGGTCGGGATCCAGGCCGCGAAATCGTTCTTGACCGTATTGAGGGCCAGCCGGAAACGATTGTAGACCTCGACCTTCTGCAGCGTGCTGGTGTAGGTCTCCTGGGCGCTCGTCGACACCATCATGATCATGATGGAGAGAATAGCCGAGAGGGCGAGGGCGACCATCAGCTCGATGAGAGTAAAGCCCTGCTCCAGCCCGCCTCTTCGACTGGGATCCGGCATCGGCCGGGAACTCATATTTCCACCTGACTCTTCACGCATCATATCGCAGCCTCAAAATATACCTTCATAATCGGTTCGATCGTTTCATCCGCTCTCAGCGGGCGCTCGGGGAACCCCCGGTAGATCAACACCGTGAAATGATAAAGCTTATTGGCCGGTTGATAGGAGCGGTCCTCGGAAGCATCCGCATCGTAGTAGCTGTTCCGGACCTTGATGGCGAAAGAGTACTGACGAAGCGTCTCGATGGTCATGTCCTTGAGAACGCGCTTTTCCAGGAGGAAATCCTCAGAAAAATTCGCATCCCTGGGATCGCCGCCGGGAATGAGCTTCTGGCCCAGCCTGTAGACCTTCTCGACACGGAAGGTTCGCTGAACATCTCCGTCAGAGTCCTCCTTCTGAAAATCATCTCCATCATCATCCGCCGCCAGCGCGTTGCCTCCCCCATTGGCCCTCCTGTCGGTCTCCGGATAGAGGAAGAGCTTTCCACGCCTGAGAGAATCGGCCCGTCTCTTGGCCCCCGGGAACTTCCGTCCGTTCTTGAATCGCGGCATAAGAATGTAATAGTCGTCCTTGACGTCATGAAGCTTGGGATCCGAGGGGACCGCATCCGTAACTCCATCGTGGCGCAGGATGAAATAGGCATGGCCCTGCTGCTTCGAAAGTCCCTTGCTGTTTCGAATTCCACTTCGAATCGCATCGACAACCGACTGGGCGATCACCACCGAATTCGAAGCCTCCACCACCGTCCTGCCTGCCTTGATGGCCACGGGAAACAGGGCCAGGATCCCCACCAGGCCAAGAGTCAGGATCGAGGTGGCGATGAGAATTTCGATCAGGGTGAAACCATCCGCCCGCTCAGGCTGGCGAGCTTCGCGGAAGCCGTCTCCGTAAGAGCCGAATCTGTCTGCAGTCGATTTATTGAACATCACTTTTTCGACTTCCTCCGGCCTGAACGACTCGAGGATTTAGCCTTGGCCTCGAACGTGTTCACAGTGCTCACATCTCCGCGTTTTCTCGGAAAATCGGCCAGCGGAACAACCTTGCTCCTAATCTGGCCCGTTGGCCTCACATCGATAAAACAGGCTGGGGTCGCATCCAATTGGAGGATGACCACATCGGAAGTCCTGGGCCTGCCGTCCTTATCCCCATTGTAGACCGAGGTGGGGACGTCGCTGCAGCCATCGCTGAAAACCAGGGTGCCGTTACGATTGAACGTAATCTTGAACAGGCCGGTGGTCCTGTACTTGCGGCGGCTCCTGGTGGTCGTCCCGCTGCTTGTTCTCCTGGCGCGGGAACCCCGGCGGGCGCGCCCCTTGGGCTTTGGAGCGGTTGTCTTCTCTTTGGAGACCCACTTCTCAAACGGCGGAATGGTCAATCCATCGCCGATGGCTTTCCCCGCATTATCATGCTCCGGGTTGTAACTCGATGTCCCCCTGGCAAATCCGAGGGCGTACCACATCGTGGGATCGCTCTCGCCTAGAGGTGAATTGCCCGGATTCCAGACATCATAGTCGATGAATTCCTTGCGCAGCTCATCAAAGACCCGGGGGCCTTCGCGAAAGAAGACCACGCTGATATCACGGCGCTGGTTGACCGCCCGCAGGCGAGCCATATTGAAAATATTACCAAACTGGCCTCTCACTCCCTCGAGCTGACGGTTCTTCATGAAATCGGCAATCGTCGGGCCCATGATTCCCGAGGCCATGATGATGATCGCTACCACGACCATCAATTCAATCATCGTGAAGCCGTCGCGAGAGCGAATCCCGTTGTCGCTTTTCAGCTGTCTAAAACTCATTGTAGCTCTCTTCCTCTTCCTCGGAAGATTCCTCCTCCACACGAAGATCCTCGTCTTCAGCGGCTTCCCGCATACCAAGGGACCAGATCTCGTAATTGGAATCAAAGCCCACCGTAAATCTCCAGCGGGCGTAATCGGAGTCAGGATCGATCGCCGGGTCATCCGCGGGGATATTTCTGCTGCCGGTCAGGTTGTCGTAGTGAATAGGCTCTCCATGCCCATCGATGATGTAGGTGATGCCTTCTTCATCCGTCCTGAGGTCGGCTTTTTCAAACTGAGCCACGGGCTCCCGCTTATCCTCCTGCATCTCCCCCGCGATAAAGGTTCGCTCAAACACATCAGAGGTCAGCTGATGATAAAGAGCCGCCGAGCCCTTGAGAGCCTGGCCCTGGATCTCCACTGCCGTATCGAATCCATCCTCAGGCAAGGCGCCCTTTTTCCGATAGTAGTCGGCGATATACAGGTTCAGCCGCTCGACAAGAGCCTTTGTAGCCTCATCCTTAGCCCCCTTCTGGATCGAGCCCATGGCAATCAGCACCATTCCGGCCAGGACGCCTATGATCGACATGACGATCAGGATCTCTATAAGCGTAAAACCGGAGCTTCTACGCCCCGGGCTCAAAATGAGACTCGAGCCTTTATCAGGAGTTCGAGATGTCATCATTGTCTTCTTCGTCTTCAGCCTCATCGCCCAGGACCGTTCCATCTTCTCCATCCGGACCCAGGGAATAGAAATCATAGCTGCGGGAATTCAGCATCCAGGCCTGAGATTTTCTCCCTCGGTTGCAGCGGTAGATATAGGCGTTCCGCCATGCATCAGTGTAGTACTTCTGAACCTTGGGATCGTCCCGTTCACCTCGAGTCGCGGGGATCCAGCGATCCTGGGCTTCATCGTTATCTTCATCCCAGTCATCATCCTCGACAACGATCCGGTCGTTGCTCAGCTTCAGGTAAGGCGAGCTTCGTCCGCCCGGCCCCCTCGGTTTCGGGTCACCGAGCAGCCGGTTGTAGAGAACCGGGAACTGGTTGTCATCCGAGGTAAGCTTTTCCTTCTCGATTCCCGGATAGATCTTCTCATCGGTCTGGTATCTGTCAATCGCCTGGGTGAACTGGGAAACCTCGGTTCGCGTCTGGGCCTGCTTGGTCTTTTCCTGCACGACACGGATGCCGGCAAAACTCATCGAGGCGAGGATGGCGATGATACTGATGACGATCAGCACCTCCACAAGGGTGAAGCCCTGCTCCAACTGTCCACGCGGGGCTACCGCGAAACGCCTGAAAGTGAAAGACTTCTGCTCCATGCCTGGCTCCTGAAGAATAATAGACTGACTAAAACAAACTACCGGGGCAAACCTGCGCCCGGCTCAAACAGGCCGGTTCAAACAGGCCGGCTCAAACAGGCTGACGACCGAGGACACAAACCTCTTCGCGAGCCTCATTCTCGCCTGTTAAGAAGATAAACACCCGAAAACTCCATCCACCGAAGACCACTGATTTCCCGGGATCACTCTCCAGAGAAATCAGTTCCGTAAGGAGCAGGGTCAAACGGCAGAACGAGGAGAAGCCGTAAAGTATAATGCTCGAACACTTTAATGGCAAACAACACCCCCTTCAAGCACTTGAAGGTTGTTACGGAGCTATGTAGGTAGACGACTCCCAGTCCCATCCCGTTGCCACAGTTCACGCAAAAGAATTGGGAAATCAAGCCCCACTAACCTGCGAGAGCACTGAAAACGGCCTTATTCCCCAGGGGCCGGAGACGGCGGCTCCTGGGGTTCCCCATCCACCCTGAGAACGATCCTGGCTTCCCGCTTTTCCCCGTCCTCACGCTCCCCATATTTCTCGTGCAGTCGCTCCACCTCTTCAGAAGAGAGGAATTGTTCCGCCCATTCGGTAAAAGCCCTGTTGTTCACGTATTCCGGCTGGAAAGGATGTTCGAGGGCTTCCTTCTGGAGGCTCTCTTCAGATCTGCCCTTCTGGGTCGAAGACCACGAAGACCATTTCCTCAAAGAAACACTCATCATGATAAATAAAGCAAAGAGGATACCGGAGGTGGTAAAGAAGATCCCTAAGATAGAACGGCTTTGAAACTCGTTGTCCTCAATTATGCTGCAGACCACACCCCCTAAAATCATTAAAACTCCAAGGCCGGCGCACTGTTTTCTATACGATATCGATTCAGCCGCACGAAACATCGTGAAGTTGCAGGCCCCGCAGTTGTGCAACACAGTAACTTCCGGGTTTCCCCGGCTATCCCTGTCCGGCAGAGTTGTATATTGAAACGTAGTGTGCGCCTTGCATTGCGAGCACCACCAGGCCTTGGGGTTCGGGTTGCAGTGGTTGATTTCAGGCAGGTGCTTCATCTCAAGCTCCCTCAACTGGCGAATTTTCCTCCCAGCCCTACCGCGTAAGTCAAGCGTCGGTAAAGCCGCCCAGGCCCCGACCTCAATCGAGGAAGTATTCCTCGATGAACCCGGTATTGACCTTCCCGGCCACGAAGTTGAGATGCTTGAAGATCTCCTGGGCCAGGGGAATCGTGGTTGAGATCCCCTCGATGACGAATTCATCCAGGCAGCGCCTCATGCAGTTGATCGCCTCTTCGCGCGTTTCCTGGTAGACGATCAGCTTGGCGATCATGGAATCGTAATTCGGCGGAACCGTATAACCTGCATAGGCGTGGGTATCCAGCCGGACACCGTATCCGCCAGGCGCCCTGAACTGCCCTATTTTCCCGGGGCAGGGTCTGAAATTATCAGCGGGATCCTCCGCATTGATACGGCATTCGATCGCGACCCCCTTCGTCTTGATATCATCCTGGGTCATCCCCAACCGCTCACCGCTCGCAAGACGAATCTGTTCCTTGATCAGGTCAATTCCAGTGACCATCTCGGTAACCGGATGCTCAACCTGGATGCGGGTATTGACCTCGATGAAGTAGAAGTTGAAGTCTTTGTCGACGATAAACTCCACCGTGCCGGCATTGGTATAGCCGGCCGCTTTCACCAGCTTCTTCGCCGCAACTCCCATCTCGTCCCGAACTTCCGGAGGCAACCCCGGCGAGGGCGACTCCTCGATCAGTTTCTGATGCCTGCGCTGGAGGCTGCAATCACGCTCGCCAAGATGGACCACCTCGCCATGGTTATCAGCAAGAATCTGGATCTCCACATGCCGGGGCTTCTCCACGTACTTTTCGAGATAAACATCGGGATTATTGAAGGCCGTCTCGGCCTCGATCTTCGCCTGCGAGTAGCCGTTCTTCAGGGTGATGTCATTGTGGGCGACCCGCATACCCCGGCCGCCGCCGCCGGCTACCGCCTTCACAATCACGGGGTAGCCGATCTCCTGGGCAACCTTGAGAGCTTCATCTTCGTTATCGAGAATACCCGTTGAGCCCGGCACGCAGGGTACTCCGACCTCCCTGGCGAGCTCCCGCGCCTTGCCCTTGTCGCCAAGAAAGGCGATGGCCTCAACACCGGGACCGATGAACTCGATATGAGATGACTTACAGATCTCGGCGAACTGAACATTCTCTGCAAGAAAACCGTACCCGGGATGGATCGCATCCACATCCTCTACCTCGGCAGCGGCGATGATCCGCGAGATATCCAGGTAGCTCTGCTGGCTTGGACCCGGCCCGATACAGACCGTCCGATCGGCCAGGTCAAGGTAGCCGGCGCCCGCATCGGCCACCGAGTGAACGATAACCGATTCAATCCCCAACTCCCTGCAGGCACGCAGAATACGAAGGGCAATTTCGCCACGATTGGCGATGAGTATCCGAGAAAATTTCTTCACGAGATCTCGATCTTGAACAGGGGCTGGTCGAATTCAACCGCGCTGCCGTTTTCGACAAGAATCTCACGAACGACCCCGCTGGCTCCAGCGGTGACCTCATTCATGACCTTCATCGCCTCCACGATGCACAGAACGGAATCCTCCTCGACTCGATCGCCCTCGACGATAAACGGGTCGGCCTCAGGACTGGGTGAACGGTAGAAGGATCCTACGAGCGGAGAAGGAACCTTGTACAGCCCATCATCCTCTTCAGCGGCCTCCGGGTCACCCCCGGCATCGGAACCTGGAGTTGCGGCGGGAGACACAGCCGGAAGAGCGCCCTGGATTGCCATGGGAGCGGCTGCGAGATGAGGTTCGGTCTTGCGAAGACGTATCTTCTGACCTTCCTCTTCGAGCTCAACCTCAGCGAGGTCATGGCTCTTCATCAGATCCAGAAGCTCTTTAAGCTCCTTGACGTACTTGGGGAGATCCATAGTGAAGCATCCCATCGCCGGTTACAGCTGAATCAGCTGTCTCGACATTTGTCGTAAGTGTCTATTTTAAAATGTCTTACAAGTTACAATGCGGGCGAAATTCTAGGCATCGACCATGATATTGTCAAGTGAATTCCCGGTCCCGGAAGCCCGGTAAACGCCGAATAGACCTCCCATGACAGTTCTGTCGCCTTTTGAGGTCAGTTATCCGGATTTTCCAGGATGTCATCGCCCGGCTCAGCCGCTGAGCCACGCTCTCCTGCCTGCTCCTGGACATCCTCTCCTGGAGCCTCTTCCTCTTTCTCCTCACTGGCCAATTCAAGCTTCTCAAGCTCGCTCTCAGCCAGCTTGATCTCGGCAAGAAGTTCCTTTACCGCCGGGTCCTCGAGCTTGTAGGGAGGATCGCCCATGCCCCGCAATTCCTTGTCCACCACCCGGCCGAGCTCTTCGCGCGCTTTACGAAGCCTGCGACGCCAGTCCTGTTTGTCGAGGATGGCCTCACCCTTCTCGCCAATGGAGGCTCCGATGTCCCTGGCCTTCTGCAGACCATCACCGACACTGCGCCCCATCTTCTCCCAGAATGAACCGGCCATAGCTACCATTCGCCTCTCTGAACCAAAGCAGTCAAAACGATAAACACAGCTTCAGCAAAGACCGAACGCCTGTCAAGCTATCAAACCGACCAGGGCGAGAAGAGCTAGGACCTATTCGCTCTCCTGCAGCTTGATGGTAACGGTCTTCTCTTTTCCATCTCGGAGTATTTTAACCTTCACCCGGTCACCGCCCTTGAATTTCTCGAGCGCGTTCAGAAGATCGTCTTCGTCATCCACGGCCTCCCCCGCGACGCCTATGATCACATCACCCAGGGCGATCCTTCCATTGCCGACCTCTCGAATGCCCCGCAAGCCGGCTTCCGCCGCGCCCGATTTCTTGGCGACATTTCGGATCGCCACGCCTCTTTCGATGTCCAGATAGCGGGCCTGTTCGTCGCTGAAATTATAGACCCCCAGGGCGGGACGCTTGACCTTGCCGAAACGAATGAGCTGATCGACAACCCGGGTGACCGTATTCACCGGAATAGCGAAGCCAACACCGGAGTTGCTCCTGCTGTCGCTGATGATGGTCGTGTTGACCCCGACCAGTTGACCGCTCGAATTGAGCAGGGGGCCGCCTGAATTTCCCGGGTTGATGGCCGCGTCGGTCTGGATCGCAGAGGTGATCGTCCGCCCGGTGAGCGAACGAAACTCCCGTCCGAGAGCGCTGATGACTCCCTTGGAGAGGCTCCTGTCGAGCCCGAAGGGATTGCCGATCGCCACGGCCATCATCCCCACCTTCAGACGGTCTGAGCGGCCAACCGACAGCGGATAGAGATTCGCGGCTGGCACATCCACCTTCAATACCGCAAGGTCCTTGTCCATCGCGACTCCCACCACGCTGGCCCGGTAGCTGGTCTTGGAATCAAAGCTGACGATGATGGAGTCCGCCCCGGCAATCACATGGTAGTTGGTTACGATATGCCCCTTCTTATCCCAGACAAAGCCGCTGCCGCTTCCCTGGGAGACCTCACGGCTGGTATTGAAGAAAAAACTGCGCTTGATGGCTGCATTGGTGATGAATACGACGGACCGCGAGGCCTTCTCGAAAAGCTTCACCAGGTGCTCTTCCTCCGGACGCAGAGCCGCCTGGGCCGCCGCCGGGGGGAGATCCGCCAAGGCGCCAGCGAGATTCGCAACAGGCGCTACGCTGGATATCACTCCGCAAAAAAAGATCGTAAAAAACAAACCGCCCGTCCCGGCGAGCACAATCCGCGTGACAAATTTCCCCATAGCAGATCTCCGATTCTGTTCGATTCTGACCGCCTGTTCCTGACTTATTTTATTCTAATGCGAACCCTTCCTGAAACATCAGGGTTGACCGTTTTTTCCTGAGAAAAGGCAGGAACAAGCTCACTGGCCGCGAAACACCGGGCGCAGTTGCGATTCGATCTTTAAGCCGCGGACTGATAAGCTGGAAGGTCTGCCCACGGCAACCAATCGAATCAACGGACCAAGGCGATGTACCTGGCGGACCTGACGACCACGGATGTAGACAAGCTCGACCGGCGGCTGCCGGTGATCATTCCTTTCGCCGCGATTGAGCAGCACGGCCCCCACCTGCCGACAGGAACCGACACCTTCATCACCGAGGGTCTGCTGCGGCGGCTCGACGTCAGGAACCCCGACAACATCCTCTGGCTCCCTGTGCAGAGGTTCGGCTCCTCTTCCCATCACATGCCCTTCATCGGAAGCCTGACTCTGACCAGCAGAACCTTTCTCGACACGGCGCGAGAGCTGGTGGAGTGCTTCTTCGCCCACGGCTTCACGCGTTTCATCCTGCTCAACGGTCATGGCGGGAACCAGTCCCTGCTGAACGTCGCGGTGCAGGAGGCGCGCCTCGGAGCGGGTAATGTGACAGCGGACAGGGATCGCTCCGAGTTGAAGATCATCCACGCCACCTACTGGGTGCTCGCGGCGGAAAAATTCGCGGAGATCCGGGATTCGGAGCCCGGAGGAATGGGGCACGCGGGAGAAATGGAGACCTCGGTGATGCTGGCCCTGCATGCGAACCTTGTGCGAACCGATTGTCTCGAGCCCGATGGCGAGGAGCAGCGCTGCAGGTTTGACCACAAGGACATGCTGGAGCCCGGCAAGGTCGGCCAGTTCCGGCTCTGGAACGAGTGGTCCAGAAAAGGCGCCATAGGAGACCCGACCGTTGCGAGCGCCGAGAAGGGCGAGCTCTTTATCGAGGCCGCGGTCGACTCCATCTCCGAGCTGGTCGACGAATTCAAGGCGGGGCGCATCGGCTGAGGTTTCCGCATGAAAGAACACCGTTCGCTACAGGTCCGGGGAATCGACCATGTCCTGGTTGTTTCGAGCGACCTCGACAAGACACGTGAATTCTACCTCGGCCTTCTCGGGATGGACGAGATGCCGAGGCCGGACTTCTCCTTTCCGGGGCTCTGGTTCCAGGCTGGCGATACCCAGGTTCACGTCACCCTGGCCGGCGACGACGCGGGCGCCTGCGGCCCGGGAGAGTTCACCGGTAGATACCCCGCCCAGGGACACCACATCGCCTTCGAGGTCGAAGACGCCGCGGCCGCGGCCGAGCATGTCAGATCTCTCGACATCCCGATTGTCGCCGGACCCTACCTGCGCCCCGACGGCCCCCTCCAATTCTATATCCGCGACCCTGACGACTATCTTATCGAGCTCTTCAGCCGCTGAACGACAGCCCCCTCAGGCCAGGATTCCCTTGATCACCTCGGAGTGCTGAACCCCGGTGAGTCGGCGATCGAGCCCCCCGTAGAAATAGGTCAGGTTCTCATGATCGAGCCCCATGAGATGGAGGATCGTAGCGTGAAGATCCCTGATATGATGGCGATTCTCAACCGCCTCGTGCCCGATCTCGTCGGTGGCCCCGTAGCTGGTGCCGGGCTTGATGCCCGCGCCGGCGAACCAGTAGGTGAAACCCTTGGGGTTGTGATCCCGGCCGTGGTTGTTTCCCTGGGAGACCGGCTGGCGGCCGAATTCTCCGCCCCAGACAACCAGGGTGTCCTCGAGAAGCCCCCGCTGCTGCAGGTCGGTCAGGAGCGCCGAGATCGGCTTGTCGATCTCTGGGCAATGTATGTTCAGGTTCTCCTCGACTCCATGATGCGCGTCCCAGTTCTGCTGCTGGTGACCGCCGCCATGGTAGATCTGTACGAACCGAACGCCTCGTTCGACCAGGCGCCGGGCGACCAGGCATTGCCTGGCGAAGGGCGCCGGGCCAACAGAGAGCTTGTGTGAAGGCTTCGGGTCGTAGACCCCGTAAAGCTCACGCGTCTTGTAGGTTTCCTGCTCCAGGTTGAGAGCTTCCGGGGCCGTGGTCTGCAGCTGGAAGGCCAGCTCGTAGCTCGCGATGCGCGCCTGCAGCTCGGAATAGCCCGGGCGCCCGGCGAGATGCCTCGCATTGAGAGCGTTGATCGTCGAGATCCGGTCCCGCTGGATCGCGGGCGCCACCTCGGAGTTGGGACTCAGGTTGAGGATCGGATCGCCCCCGGAACGAAACAGGGTGCCCTGGTAGGCCGCCGGCATATAGCCGCTGCCCCAGTTTGGAGCGCCCGATACCGGGCCGCCCCTTGGATCGAGCATTGTCACGTAGGCCGGCAGGTTCTGGTTCACCGTTCCCAGTCCATAGGCAAGCCAGGAACCGAGCGAAGGATGCCCCTGGATCACCTGTCCGCAGTTCATCTGCAGGAGGGCGGAGCCGTGGGCGAAGGAGTCCATATAGAGAGATTTGACGACAGCCATCTTGTCCATGTGACCGGCTATTCTCGGGAGAGCATCCGAGCACCAGAGTCCCGACTCGCCCCGCCGCTTGAACTCGCGCCTCGAGCCCAGCAGCTTCTGTTTCTGAACGCTCCTTCGGCGAATCTCGACATCGACCGTCTTGCCATCGTTCTTCTGCAGGTAGGGCTTGTGGTCAAAGAGATCCATCTGCGACGGACCTCCATACATGAAGAGGAAGATGCAGCGCTTGGCCTTGGGGACAAAATGCGGATCCTTGGGAGCCAGGAGGTTCAACTCACTCTTGCCGGCGCCCTCGGCATGAACGTGCTTTTTAAAGAATCCATCCCGCTCGAGCATCGCCGCCATGGCGACACCGGTAAATCCAGCGCCGGCCTCCCAGAGAAACTCGCGCCGGGTTCGACCGCAGAACTGGCTCCCTGGCGAGGAAGCTCCCCTGGCTGTTGCTCTGTCCGGTCTGGATTCCATTTCAGCTCGCTCCGCAGAAGAATGTCTTAATCAATATAAACGAACTCGTTCAGATTTAGCAGCACGAGGCAGAAAGAATGGAGTGCCTGCCGCATCCCGCGCTCAAGGTTGGCGCCGGGGCCGCTCCCCGTCGCGGCGATCCATTTCTTTCCGGAAATCTCGGCGGTGGTCGTCTTTCCAGCCGTCCTGACCACCAGGGAGCTCAATCCGACCGGGGCCTCCCGAGAGCTCAGGCCCACCCGGTCGCCAGCGTCAGCGGGCTTTTCAACAGTGGCCCGCAGTGATGGATCCCCCTCTTCCGGGGACCCCTGGACTGCCCAGGCGCTGACCTCTGGTCCAGCGAGGACGATCCGGACCCGGTACCAGGTTCCTGTATCCAGCTCCAAGGGGGCTGACTTCACCACCACAGGCTCCTTCTCCTTACCATGACGGCGAAGCTCGATGCGGTCTTCGCGCGGATCGAGCAGCAGCTCGAGACCCGAATAGAGATCTCCCTTATTCCCTCCGCGGAAATAAATCGAGGCTCCCTCTGAGTTGGACTGCATGGACAGCTCCGCGGACAGCTCACCATCCGCCAACCGAAGCGTCTTGTGCAAGGCGTAGGGGCGTCTCTGCGGGTCGACCCAGTCGATGTTGTCTCCCGCATCGTACCAGCGCCCGCGAAAGTACTCCCAGCCTTCCCGGGGACCCTCCAGAAAGTTCGAGGGCTGCTGGGTGCCCTTGAAGCCCCGCTCTATGGCATCGGGAACTCCCGGCCTGAAGGTAGAACGCACGCGGCGAGCGGCGAAGGCCTCCGCCTGGCGCCTGATAAAGGCGAGGCTCTTCGCGACCTCATCCTCATCCGCGTCCCTCGACAGGATCAGCCGGTAAGCCCTCCTGACAAAGTCGGTCGGATTCCCGGCCTCCGCAGCGCTCTTCTCACTCAGTACACGGCCAGCGAAGACCCCGGCCTGCCAGTCAAGAAAGGAGCTGTTGAGGAGCATCAGGGCCTGCGGAGCGATGGTGGTCACTGTTCGCATCCCCAGGGACTGGGCCGTGTTGGTGTAATCAAAGCCCTCGATGAGGGGCATCAACGTTCCGCGCTTGGTGTAGATGTAGACGCTGCGGCGGGACTGGTCCTTCCTGCTTGAAACCCCCCAGCCCCAGCCCGGACG
>Ga0066842_10000061_pt1 | contig 28594 bp, 17 predicted proteins | sample ETNtaG_19_FD_67289 | JGI IMG/M metagenome (GOLD analysis project Ga0066842, IMG submission 67289) | Marine microbial and viral communities from oxygen minimum zone, Eastern Pacific Ocean - ETNP201302PF86A | ecosystem: Environmental > Aquatic > Marine > Oceanic | place: Pacific Ocean: Eastern...
CCATCGTTCGAGGGATCCGTGATGGCCTCGAGCCAGAGGTAGAGTTCGTGGAGTTCGGGAGTGTGGAAGATGTTGCCGCCTCCGCTGACGACACTTGGAATGTTGACGGTCCGCAGCGCCTCCTGTACATCACGTGCCTGCGGACCCGTCCTGACCAGCACGGCGATGTCGGCCGCCCGCACCTTTCGTCCATCCAGGAGGGTGTCTTTCTCGAGCAGTGAGGAGATGCTGCTGCAAAGCTGCCTGGCGATTCTGTAGTTCGCGTTCGGTACAGAGATCTCAGCTTTTCCCTTCTGGGTTTCTTTTTCACAGGCGAACCGGATAACGTCGATTCCCGAGGCGCTGTGGGAATCAATGGTCAACTCGTTTTTCCGCTGGTCGGCAGCGGAGACCTCCTGGTAGGAGATTGCCTCGAGCCGGAAAGGGTTCTCCCGCGTTCCGAAGAGAGTGTTGATGGCGCCGACCAGGTCAGGGTCGGAGCGCCAGTTGGTTTTCATCGTGTTGATGTTGTCGCCCGCATCCGCGACGGCATCCAGGTAGGCGAAGATGTCGGCTCCCCGGAAGCTGTAGATGGCCTGCTTCGGGTCCCCGATAAAAAACACCGGCAGCTCGCCGGTGGCCTGGATCTTCTGGAAGATCCTGTACTGCACAGGGTCAGTGTCCTGGAATTCATCGATCAGCGCCGCATGGTAATGGCCGCAGATGGTCTCAGCCAGGAGCGTCCCGCGATCGCCTTGCAAGGCCTGGTCGAGATCCCTGAGAATATCGTCAAACCCCATCAGGCCCCGCTCTCTCATTCGCCGGGGCAGCTCAGAGCGAACTGCATCGGCCAACTCCTGTTTTAATTCGAGGACACGGGCATCCAGGGCGAGGCAGAGAGTCCGGGTTTCCTCATCGAGGCGTTCGCAGGCCTCAAAGAATGGGTGGGGGGGCGGCTCGGCGCCCGCCTCTTTCGCCTTGGGCTTCAGGCCATCGTCAAGTCCGGCGGGGGTGAATTTATAGAAATTTCCGGGCAGCTCAAAAGCGGAACAGGTATCGGCTTCGAAGAAACGATCTAGCTCTGAAAACCACTTTTCCAGCGATGCCAGCCGGTACTTGTTTCTGTGCAGGTCCGTATTCTCATCGAGCAGGATCGCCTTGACGGCTTCGGTTTCTTCCAGCCAGAGCCTCCGGCATTCGCGGTAGGCCTCTTCCCTGTCTTTTGGATCCGGCATCGCCGGCAGCCCTTCGCGCTCCGGGAGGATGTCCGCTTCGGATCTCGAGCGGATCTTCTTCGCCAGTTTCTTCAGCGCCTTCGGGCTGAGTTTTTGTTCACGCAGGTATTTTACGATCAGCAGGTCTTCGTCATAAACCCGGGCGACCCAGAAGTCATTGACCACCTCTTCGATGAGGGGATCCATGTTCTTGACGATTTCACTGTCGAATGGAACCCCGCTCTCAAAGGCGTTCTCGCTGAGGATTCTCTTGTAGAAACCGTGGATGGTATGGATCGCGGCCAGGTCATAGGACTCGAGCGCCAGGTCGATGGCCGTGAGCGCTTTTTTCGCATCGACCCGTTCGAGAAGGGCTTTGAAGAACGGGTCGGAGCTTTCACCGTGTTCGAAAACCTCCAGGGCCTCGCGCAGCTTGGAGCGGATGCGATCACGCAGCTCGGCGGTCGCGGCCTCTGTAAAGGTCGCCACCAGGATGTTTTCAATCTCGAGGTTCTTTTCGACCAGGAGGCGGATAAAGAGCTGGGTGATCGTATAGGTCTTTCCGGTTCCCGCGCTCGCTTCGATGAGCTGGATACCGTCAAGTGTGATGGTTGCCGGATCGAGTACGCGGGTCATTCGTCCTCTCCCAGGTGATCCAGCAGCGGTGTGAAGATCTTTCCTACCAGGGTTCCGAAGCGGTTGTCCTCTCCCTGGAGCCCGAATTTTTCGGGATAGTCGATGGCCAGGGGGTCCGCGTCTCTGAAGAGCAGGCTGAAGACATTGGTTTCACGTTCAGGCTCCACGTCACCGCTCTTTTCCTCCCATACGCGCCGGGCTTTCTGAAGCGCGAGGCTGGCGGATTCATCGGAATCGTCTCCTGCCTTTTCGAGCTGCTGGAGATAGGCGCCTGAGGTCCTGGGAAAAAGGAGGAGGGGCTCGTTTTGACCGATTTCATAGAGCTCCAGTAGTTCCGCGAGGAGCGGCTCTGCTTCCCCGACCTCGTTGAACCAATGAATTTCCATCCCTGGTCCCCTGGGCTTCCGGCAGGCCAGCTTGCTGGATCCCGGATAGCCGCCCGCTGCGCTCGCGCAGAGAACGAGGTGCTCGATCCACAGTCGCAGGAGGCGGTCCTCTCTGAAGCGTTGATAGCCGTAGCGTAAGAGTGCCTGGGGATAGATGTTCGCCAGCGTTCCCTGCAGACGGAAGCGGCCGATGGGCAGGTCTATCTGCAGCGCGTCGAGCTCTTTTTCAGCCCGAATCTTTCTGAGCTCTGCGACGACAGGTTCGAGCTCGCCGGCAAGTTCATTGACAAGGCAGGCTCCCGGAGCTCCCGGAGGAACCCGGCCGCTGGCGTTGAAGAAGGCGCTGATTTCATCCGGTGATCGGCCCTCCATGAGCTGGGAGAGCATCGTATTGCCCACCTGGTAGCGCTCGAGGAAGTTGAGATCGATCGGCTCCCGGTGATCGACTTCATCCCCCTGGCGCAGAAGGAGGATATTCAGCCTGTTTTGCAGAAACGCCTTGCAGGGTGATTGGAAAAACCTCAGGAGAGCATCGAGGCTGAGGGTCTTGTCCCCGTTGGACTGTTTCTCCAGGGGGGCAGAGAAGAAGGGCTCCTGCTCTACTGGCTCCTGATGCAGCGTCCGGGCTCCTTCGAAATAGCCATCGGAGTAGCTGAAAAGCTCGGCGTGCCCGGGCTCAAAGTAGCGGGGGCTGAAGGGTTGGAGCGGGTGGTGGATAATCCACTGCTCGCGCCGTTCCTTTTCATCCAGCGAGGCATCATTTCCACTGCGGTCAAAGCCTTCGCTCAGGGCATCCAGCAGTTCACTGACGACGACGGAGGGCGGCAGCTTCTTATTGTCACGGATACTCTGTCCGCAGTAGGTGATCACCAGTTTTTCTCTCGCGGAGAGGATGGCCTCGAGGAAACAATAGCGGTCCTCTTCCCGCAGGGAGCGATCGCCGGCTCGCGGCTGGCTCCTGGTGAGATCAAAGTCGAGGGTTCTGCCCGGCTTCGGGTAATCGCGGTCGTTCATTCCCATGAGACAGACAACCCGGAAGGGGATGCTTCGCATCGGGACCATGGCGCAGAAGGTGATCCCCGATCCCATTCTGCCAGGTGATGTTTTATGCCTTCCGAGCTCATCGTTGAAAAGCGAACGAATGATGTCGAGGCTGATGGTCTCTTCGAAATTCGCCGCCTCGGCCTGTCCGCAGATCTTGTCAATCGCCCGCCGTACCACCTGGTGTTGCTGAGCGAAATCCCCCTCCAGGCTGCAAAGCTCGCTGGCGATGCTGAGCAGGACAGTTCTCCATTCGGAGCTGGTGTGATCCTGCTGTAACTTCCGGTAGATACCAAAGAGGGCTTCACAGTATTCGGCAAGCTTTCCCAGGAGGAGAGCCGGGGAGCCCTCGACCATTTCACAGGGAAGCCGGCCTTGCCAGAGGTCCTGGCCGCCTGTGGGCAGGGCTATGCCCAGGAGCATTCTGTCGAGTCCGAAGCGCCAGCTGTTGTTTTCGAATGCCGGTTGCCCGAGCTCGCTCCTGTGTTCTGCATCGATTCCCCAGCGGATCCCGCTCTCGACAACCCATTTTTCAAGCGTCTCGATATTCTTGGAAGACAGCTCGAAGCGGCTCCTGATGGATTCTGATTGCAGGATTCCCATCACATCCTCGATTGTAGCTCTGCTGGATGCCAGCTCGAGGACTCCAAGAAAGGCCTCCACAACGGGGGTCTCATCGGCCGCGCGAACATCGCTGATGGCGTAGGGAAGAAAGTCCCTGTTCTTGTCCCGGCTGCCGAAGACGGCATCGATATACGGCGCGTAGGTTGCCAGCGACGGAAGCATGACCAGCACGTCCCTGGGCTCGAGGCTTTCGTTTTTCTCAAAGAGATCGAGTAATTGATCACGCAGAACCTCTACCTCGCGCATCGGGCTGTGGCAGGAATGGATGCGAACGGAGTCATCTTCACTGTCAACCCGCAGGGGGGACTCGTCTTCGGCCTTCGGTCCCCGGTTGCGGAGGTTCAGGATGTCGGAGTTCAGGGTGGAGAGCACCGTCTCCAGCTCCGGTTCGATGAAGAGATCGGGTCCGCTCTCTTCGTATTGAACCGATTCTTCATCTTCGAGCAGGAACTGGAATTCTCGGCCGATTCGACCGAGCGAAGAGAGCAGGCGGTTGCCGATATCGATGTGAAGGTCATCGGTAGAGAACCCCTCCGCGGTCTCCTCCTGTTTGCGGGCGATTTTTTTACGCCGTACCAGGTCGACTATGTCCGCCCAGTATTCCCTGCAGGGGCTCAGGAGGAAAAGATGCACGTCGATGTGGTTGGAGAGCATCCCGAAGATGTCGAGGTAGAGGGGCGAGAGGGATGGGATTCCAAAAAGTGATACCCGCTGTGGAAGCTCTTCGAGGTTGAGCTTCCCGGATTTGAGAGCAGCCTCGATCCTGCCGGCGATGATGGCTGGATGGGCGCTTCCGGAGGAGGAAATGGTTGAGTGCCAAAGAGAGGCCTGCCAGTTGCTTCCCGGATGATGGTCCCAGTCCAGAACCATGCGGGGGCGAAAATGAGCATAATTGTCAAAGAGCCCGGCAATATTTTTTGCCAGCTGGTAGCTTCGCATTCCATGTTCGTCGGTCTCGAGGTATTCGCGGACGGTTTTGAACTCCGGTCTGGCGATCTCCCGGTTGATCGTTTCCAGCAGACGCCACAGGAGCTGTCCCTGCCCGAGCCATCGATCTTCGCTGTCCACGCCCTCGATAGCGCCATAGGCCTGTTCAATCAGGGTATGCGGGAAGGGATAGTTTACGTTGGCTGAGATCCCCGCTCGCCGTGAGAGTTCCATCGCCAGCCAGTCTTCCATGCCGCGGCTCTGGACCACGATCGTCTCCGGAACGATCGGTGATCCCGCGGGCTTTCGTATCACCTCGCTGAGTGCGGAGCAGAGCTTTTCGAGCCTGTTGCTCCTGTAAAGATGAATCATTCGTGACTCTGTGATCTGGTTAGGAGCCAGGTACGGCCTGGCGTTCCTGGCGAGAGCAGGGTTGGGGCCCATTCCCCAACCGGAGATCTATTATGAGGCCCCGCACGGATTATTCACTCCACCTGCCCGCCAAATTCGAAGTTTTTATGAAACCGGCCCGGGCTCGAACCTGTTGAAGGCTCCGGCCCGGGCCGAATTGGTTTGCTGGTTTTTTACCGTCCTCCCCGTCAGGGAGTGGCGCAGGTGTCAGCGTCAGAACAATCGGAGAAGATCCTGCAGTTGGAGCCCAGCGCGTGGACTGGACCACCAAGAAACAGCCATCTCAGGGTCGAGATCGCGTCGGAGAGATCGAGCGAGCCATCTCCGTTGAAGTCTGACAGCTGGATTCCTCCAGCCAGGATGTTTCCTCCATCGTCGACGCAGGGGGCCGCGCGGTTACCTGAGAAGAGATAGCCCAGCAGGGCAAGACCATCGGAAATATCGATACTGCTGTCGGAGTTGAAATCTCCCGGGAGCAGGCTGGTTCCGGCCGCGGCCTCGCAGATGCCATCGCCGTCCTCGTCGATGTTGACGACGACCCCATCGATGCAGGCCTCACAGGGATCATCCGCATAGAAGCACTCTCCCGCGACGTTGGCGTCGGGGTCGTAGTTGCAGGCGGTTTCATCCATGCAGCCCGGCGCGAGGGGCGGCCCCTCGAGGTCCGTCATCGTGATGACGAAATCGCCTATGGTGACAGCGCCGTCGAACTCGCTTCCGCCGCCGCTTACGGCTACGAGGTATTGCCGGGCCTTTTCTGTCTGGACGATCAGCACAGCCTGGTCGACTCCGCAGGCATCGGCCTCGGTTTCCACGCAGACAGGCTCTTCACAGGAGCCTGTGTAGATCGACAGGCGGCTGGTCAACTCGGTCTCTTCGTGACAGGTGCTGATCTCTACCTGTCCGCCGGTGCCGGTAAACCGGTACCAGACGATGCCGGTGCTGAAACGGTCCACGCAGATAGGCGTGGTGAACTGGCGAGTTGAATCGACATTCGTACCTTCGACTCTCGAGCCGTGGGTAAGCTCAATGGCGTCGACACAGTCGTCGTTAACCGGGGGTACTACAGCCGTCATGTGCAGGGTGAAATTGCCTGAGTTCGCGGCGAAGCCGTGGATAAGAACGAAGTAGTCGGTCCCACGCTCACTCGCCCAGATTCCAGCTGACTGGAGGCCACAGGCATCATCGTTGGCCCCGAGGCAGGTAAGGTCATCGCAGTCTCCCGTGAATACGCTCAGCGCCGTATCATAGTCGGTCGTACCGCCGCAGGTCTCGGCGAACATCTCTCCCCCGGTTCCCGCTATTCGGAACCAGACTCCCGGGGCGCTTGAATTAAAGCAGGCATCGTTCTCGGGATCCGTGGTTGCATCTGTCGTCTGCCCGTCAATCGTGATCTCGCCAACGGTGAGATCGAGCTCGATCGCTCCGCAGGGAAGGTCATTGTCAGAGAAATCACAGGCGTCACCGATACCGTTATCGTCTCGATCCGCCTGGTCCGGATTGGGAGTCTTGGCGCAGTTGTCCTCTTCGTCGAGAACTCCATCGTTGTCCTGGTCGTCGGCGGGAGGCGGCAATTCAGAGCTGATGTTGAGTTCGTAGATTCCCGCGCTGGCCGCCCACCCGTGAACGAGAATGAAGTAGATAACGTCCATTTCGGAGGCCCAGGTCACGCTTGAGAGAGTCCCGGGGCAGGCGTCGTCGTTTTCTACGGTGCAGATCATGTTTTCGCAATCGCCTTCGAGGCCGCCGTCAAATACGCTCAGGCGGGTGTCGTAGAAGCTGCCTGAGCAGGTGGCGGCCGTTATGGACTCACCAGTTCCAAAGACCATGTACCAGACTCCCGGCGCATCGCTCGCTCCGCAGGCGGCGTTTTCAGCATCGGGAGTGCCGAAGGTGGTATCGCCATCGACCACCGCGACCATGGCCTGCTGTCCGTCAATATTGAAGCCTTCTTCGAGGATCAACTCATCCGCATCAAAGCAGGCATCGTTCAGGGGAGGCTCTACCACCTCAACCTCAGACAGGGTCAAGGAGTACTCCGCGCATTCATTCGGGCCGGTCGACGGGAAGATGCAGATAAAGTAGGTGCCGGCCGGGAGGAAACGGGTGATGCAGGAATTGAACGGGCTCTCGAGACCAAGCTCGTCCGAGTTGGGGCAGTTGGTGTTATTGGTGATTCCGCCGCAGCCTGAGTTCATCAGCTCCATGAATGTGTCGCACGATGAGCTCGTAGACATGGTGACGAGCCCGTCTGTTTTCTGAACATATTCGATGATGTCGTAGTTTCTTCCGTTACCAAGCATGCAGTCATTTGCATCGATACTGCCGATGAAGGGCTGCTCAGAATCAACGAAACCAACCGTGCAATTGTCGCAATCTTCCGCGGGCAAGATCGCGGCAAAGAGGCAGGAGCCTATGGCCAGGAGAAGAGATATTCCGTAAGAGCGGACACCGCTCAGTGACCGAGGATTCTTCATCGTTTTACTCCAAGGGAGGTTGTTGATTTCGAAAACTTGCTGTCGGGTGAACTGCAAACCCCAACACAGGCTGTCCATTAAAAAACACAGGCACGGAACAGTAAAATACATTTCACCTATTAACGGCTTGTCCTGTTGAGTTCAGGGGACCGGGCAGATATTTTCTTCCGAGCAACCTTCGAAGGTTCGACATTCTGATGGTACCCCGAGGTGATGGGCCGGGCCGCCGAGGAAGAGCCAGTTCAGCATCGAGACGCCATCGGAGATGTCGAGGCGGGCGTCTCCATTGAAGTCCGCCACGGCGAGGCTGGCCGCGCTGAAGGCTCCATCCTCTTGCGGGCAGGGAAGCCGCCTGCCGCCAATGAAGAGGAACTCGAGCACGGCGATCGGGTCGGAGATGTTTACCCGGGAGTCGGCGTTGAAATCGCCCGGAAGGACCAGCGCTCCGGCGGGTACGCCGCTGACAGTCAGTTCGAATTCTCCCATCCAGGAGTCGACATCCGGCTCGCCCGCGCCGTAGACCGCGACAAGGTATTCCACGTCCTGGGTCGTGTCGAGCAGGATGGTCTCCCTGTCTCCCAGGCAACCGATTCTCTTGACCTCCGCGCAGGCCAGGTTCGCGCAGTCTCCCGTATAGACCGCGACCCGCGCCTGGATCGCGGTTGAGGGACTGCAGGTGTTCAGCTCGATTTCCGAGCCGGTTCCCGTGAAGCGGTACCATGCCAGGCCGCTACGCGGATCATCCGAGCAGTCGGGAGCGGCATCGCAGGAAGCGTGCAGGGTCGTTCCGATGACAGGGGTGTTCAGCTCGAGCGGGATGGCGCTGGAACAGCTGTCGTTGGCAGGGATCTCGGGTTCTTCTATACAGCCGGAAACCCCGACGCTGTATTCCCATTCGCTGATATCCGGCCAGCCTTGGCAAGGAGCCATCGGGTAGAGACAGAGGTAGTAGATTCCCGGGCAGAGCCTGAGGCTGAGACAGGAGTTCTGGATGCCCTGGAGGCCTTCAGCCTCCCAGGTCGCGCAGTCGTCGTTCTGGATGAAGGCGAGGCAGCCATCCTGGTCTAGAAGTTCCAGCATGGTGTCGCAGGTAGATGAAGTTGTAAAGGTTACGCAGCCGGTCTCTGTCTGTTCGTAGCGGATGATGTCATAGGGCGGGCCGGCTCCGCCGGTGTGCCTGCAGTCGGTATTGAGAGCGAGGGTGTCGCTGAAGGTTCCTCCCATCTCGATCTCCCCTCTCGTGCAGTTGACGCAGTCCTGCGCCTCAAGGCTACCGCCGCAAAGACACAGGATGGCCCCGTAGAGCAGCGCCAGGGGCAACAGTTTTATATAGATGCCGGCCATCAGGCCGCGGTTGGTCGTGTTTTTCATGATCTTGAGCGGGAGGGGTGACTTCTACAGATGACCCTGTTTATTGGAGCTCGTCCGGTCCCTTTCTATTATGAATTCCCGTGGCCCTGGAGGTAAGAAAAAAGGCGGCTCGCCTCCACATCCGGATGGTCTGGATATTCGTGTATTGTTGAGGTTGAACTCTACGGGGTGCTTTCGGGGGCTGCCTGTAATATCATCCCGTCATGTCTTCCCTCGCTCTCTCGCTTTCATTGCTGGCATTTTCCGTTACCGCCGATAGCGGCGCGGAGACAGGCTCCTACGCCCGCTTTGCGCGCCTGGCGCTTGATTGTCTTCACCGCGAATACCCCAATAAGATTGCCCATGTTCTACAGGGCGACAGGGATGCGAAGCCGCCGCGCGAGCTGACCCCGGTTTTCTTCGGCTGTTTCGACTGGCATTCAGCTGTCCACGGGCACTGGCTGCTCGTGCGCCTGTGCCGCCTGGATGCGAAGGCGGCCTACGCCGCCGAGGCCAGGGCTGCCCTGGAGAAGAGCTTTACAGCCGAGAGGGTGCGCGGTGAGCTGAAATATCTGCGGGGCAAGGGCCGTGCCAGCTTCGAGCGTCCCTACGGCCTGGCCTGGCTATTGCAACTCCACGCCGAGTTGGCGGAATGGGACGACCCCCAGGCTCGCCAGTGGCGGCTCGCGCTCGACCCCCTGGCCGCCGAGGCCGCGGGACGCTTCAAAAGCTGGCTGCCGAAGCTGACCCACCCGGCCCGCACCGGCGAGCACAGTCAGAGCGCGTTCGCTCTATCCCTGGTTCTTGACTGGGCGCGAAAGACCGGGGACAGGGAAATGGAAGCGCTGGCTGTCCGGCGGGCGCTTGATTATTACGGCAAGGATAAGGGCTGGAGCTTTTCTTTCGAGCCCGGCGGCCAGGATTTTCTCTCGCCCGGCCTGGCGGAGGCGGATCTCATGCGCAGGGTCCTGGGTCCGCGCCCCTACGCGCTCTGGCTGGAGACCTTCCTTCCCGGGCTGCCTTCGGATGCTTCGAAGGCCTGGCTGAAGCCCGCCGTCGTCACAGATCGAAGCGATGGGAAGCTCGCCCATCTCGATGGACTCAATCTCTCCCGCGCCTGGGCGCTGGAGGGAATGCTCAGGGGGCTGCCGGCGGGCGACAAGAGGATTCCGGCACTGCGCAAGGCGGCGCTCGAGCATCGCAAGGCCGGCCTGGCGGCTGTCACCGGAGAGCATTACGAAGGCGGGCACTGGCTCGGGAGCTTCGCGGTCTATCTCGTCACCGGCCGGGGGTATTGAGGCGCCCCGGCTATTCTTCTTCGCCGTCCAGCAGGGTTGAGATATGCGGCTCGCGCTCGACCCGCGGCATGACCAGCGGAGCGTAGAGCCGGCTGAAGGCTTCTCTCTCCTTGTGGGCCTCCCAGGCCTCGCGGTCGCTCCAGTGCTCGCAGAGAAAGAACCGGTCCTCCTCGGCCTGCGATTGGTAGACCTCGAAACGCTCGCAGCCTTTCTCCTGACGCGAGAGCTCCTGGCAGCGGCCGAGCAATTGCCGGATCTCCTCTATGTCGGATGGGTCTTTCACCTTCAGCAGGACGTTGATGTGGAACATCGGCTTTAGCTCAATTGACGGTGAACTGGAGAATTCTCATGGCATGCCCGGCTTTTGGACGCGACTTGCTTTCGCTGGTACGCAGGACGAGAGTGTGCTTACCGTTTTCGAGGTCGGTAGAGAACATGACAGTTCGCGGGTAATGCAGTCCACGGCTGTGGCGATGGTAGAGATCGTATTTTTTGAAGGGGCCGCCATCGATGCTGGCCTCGATGGTGCCCGCGTCGGGGCCGGCGAGAACGAAGGCGCCGATGGCCCGGCCGGTGAAATCCAGGCTGCATTCGGCGCCGGGAGCGTTAGCGCAGAGGAGTTTTTTGCCGCCGAAGCGCCCCCTGAAGCCGCCGCGTATTTTTCTCCATTCGGGGATGTAGTTCTTCCAGCCGGACTTGATCCTGGCGGTGGCCGGATCGATGAAAGCCCCGCCCTCATAGTTCCCCTCATCGAGCGTTTTTTTCGGCAGGGAGTGGGCGACCTTCGCCGCTTTGCCGGCCGGCTTCATGCTCCAGGAGGTGGCGAGCAACTTTTCGATCATATTGGCGCACAGCCGGTTGCCATGCGGGCCGGGATGGACACCGCCGAATTTCTTCCAGGTTAACTCCCCGGCGGAGATCAGGCGGTCAACCTCACGGACCAGGTGGATGGTTGAGACTCCATAGTGCCTGGCGACCTCCTCGTGGGCGCCGGTGGGGATGGGTTCTTTGCCGTTGCCGACGGTCTTGAGCATGCTGGGAGTCACGAAGTAGGTGATGACGATGTCCGCCATCGGGTTGTGTTTTCTCACCTGGCGCAGAATCCCCTCCATCGCGCGGACGCATTCCCGCCTGGCGTGGCCGGCATCGAGCTCGTCGTTGACGGCGTACTCGATGAAGATGAGATCGACAGGTCCTTTTGAGAGTACGTCCCTCTGGAGCCGGAAGGCTCCGGTGGTCGAGCAGGTCGAGGCGATTCCCGCATTGGTGAAGGCGAACTTTGTTTCGGCAAAGCGCTTCTGAAGGAAATTGCAGAGCATGGGGCGGTAGCCCCTCATCTCGGTGATCGATCCTCCGATGAAGGCGACGTGTCCCTTCTTCTCCGCGCTGAAGGTGTAGTGACTGTTGAGGAAGTTCCCCCGCAGGTGAATGTTGGGTCCAGGGGAGGTTGCCTCCTCGCCGATGGCTGTCCGAGGTTCGCACAGAAGCCCGCCGAGGAGGAAGAGGAAGCCCAGGCTGCCGATCCGTTTTGTTTGCAGTGTCATCTTGTTCGTCACTCTCCAGTCGGGGACAGTTAGTTTTGTTTCAAGGAGCGGATGATAGCAGGAAGCAGAGCCCGCTGTCGATCTGTTCAACCCAGCAGGTCGAGAAGCCGCCGCACCGATTCCGGATCAGTTTCACCGCCCGGGGCGGGAGGCTCAAGGCCGCCGGGCCCGATTCCGGAGGCTTCCCCCCGGGGACCGGTAGAACAGACCGCTGAGCCGACGTGGATTTCTCCCGCGCCGCTGAGCTCGATGATTTGCCGGCAGTTTCCATGGTTGATTCCACCTCCCGGGAGGATTCCGATGCGGCCGGCCGCTGCCTGCAGGAATTGGCCCAGGAGCTCGGTTCCAGCTTCAGCCCGGGGCGCCCGACCGGAGGTCAGGACCCTGTCTACGCCAAGCTCGCAGAGGGTTTCCAGCGCAGCGAGGGGGTCTGGGGTTGAGTCGAAGGCGCGGTGGAAGGTGATGCTCGCTCCGTCGGCAGCCTCGATGAGTGCGGCGGTTTGCTCGTCATCGATGCATAGGTCCTCCCGCAGCGCTCCCAGGACGATGCCGTCAGCCCCCAACTCCCTGGCGGTGGAGATGTCCTCTTTCATGACATCTATCTCGACGGGCGTGTAGTGAAAGTCGCCGCCACGAGCGCGGACGAGTACAAAGAGGGGAATCTCGATTTTCTCTCGCGTCATCCGGATGCTGGCGCGCGAGGGAGTCACTCCGCCGATCTCGAGAGCTGAACAGAGCTCGATTCGCGCCGCGCCGCCGAGTTCGGCATTGACCGCGGACTCTACGCTACCGACGCAGCATTCAAGGATGATTTCGCTCATGGGACCTTCAAGATAGAGGATGTTCAGAGCCGGATCGTGCAAGCTATCCTGCTGACCTCATTTCAAGATACAGGGTTTCCCTGCATAAGGAAGGTTCATCCCATGCCCGCATACGCTCAGTGTTTACCGGTCCCGATTCTTCTTTCTGTTTTCGTGCTGGTGATGGGGTTGTCCGGGTGCCAGGTTCCAGAAAGGGTTCTGCCGGCTGACAACGGTCCTCCTCTCAAGCTCGCCTGGAAGGACAATTATCTCAGGATAAGGGGAGAGAATATTCCCGGCGGGGAGATCGAGATCCTGTATCTCGAGGCCTACTGCCGCGCCAACTCACAGACAACCGACTGGGGGAAGCACACGGTCGTCGGCCACTCCACCAGCCTGGTCTCCGCCAGTGAAGATGGAAGCAGGATCGAGCTGCGCTGCGTCTTGAAGGATGGAGTGGTGGTTGAACACATCATCTCCTCCAGCAGCGACGAGGTAGACCTTCGTCTGCGGGCGCACAATCCTACGAAGAAGACCTCCGAGGCGCATTGGGCCCAGCCCTGCATGCGGGTGGGGGACTTCACCGGGCTGGGACATCCGGACAATCGACGGACCTACGACTACATCAAAAAGTCATTCGTGTTCCTCGATGGCAAGCTCAGCCTGATGCCGACGAAGGACTGGGCGCTCGATGCGCGTTACACCCCGGGGCAGGTCTGGGCGGCACCGGGAGTTCCGCGCGCCGACGTGAACCCGCGTCCGTTGTCGAAGCATGTTCCATCCAACGGCCTGATCGGTTGCTTCAGCGCCGATGACAGCCAGGTTCTGACCATGGTATGGGAGCCTTACCAGGAGCTCTTCCAGGGGGTGCTCACCTGTCTGCACAGCGATTTTCGTCTCGGTGGACTGGCCCCGGGAGAGACCCTGGACATCCGGGGCAAGGTCTACATTACCGACAACGATATCCCGGCGCTCCTGAAGCGGTACGCACGGGACTTTCCCGGACACAGGAAGCTGCATCGCCGCAGGTAGAGGATTTTAAAAAGGCAGGTTCTCCTCAGGAGGAGAGCCCGTCGATCTCCCATCCCTTGCGGTACTTTCTTCCGATGAAGTTGTTCGCCTCGGAGAAGTTCGTCACCTTCAGGTTCGGAGCATCCCACTTGAGCTCCTGGGTCGGGAACCGCTTGGCGAGATTCCCCAGCAGGATCGTCTCGGTGAAGGGGCCGGCGTATTCGAAACTCGCACCGGTCTTACCTTCGCCGCGGCAGGCGTCGATGAAGGAATGCCAGTGGTTGACGCTGCCTGGCTGAGGCATCTTGTAGTCGGCGAAGTTCTCTTCAGGGAAGAGCTTCGGGGTGCTCCAATGCGGCAGGAGCATGGCGCCCTTCGTGCCGATGAAGATCGATCCCTGGCTGGGGAGCTTTACCCGCGTCTTCGACGGCAGGAGGTCCGGCGAGGGGTGGTGCCCCTTCTTGAAGCCTCCGTCGTACCAGGTCATGACCGTGTTGCCATCGGTATAGGGAGTTTCGGGGAAGTTGAAGGCGACCTTACCGGCATTGGGCCAGGTTTCATTCGCGGGAGCTTTGCACTCGGCGCGAACGCTGGTCGGTGCGCCGTATTGGATCGAGTTGATCACCGGATCAAACAAATGGCAGCCCATATCGCCTAAATTTCCGGTTCCGAAATCAAGCCAGCTCCACCACTTCTTGGGGTGGTAGGAGTTCGGCCCCCAGGGGCGATCGGGCGCGACACCGAGCCAGAGATCCCAGTGGACATGCTTGGGCGCGGGCGTCGGTTTCGGACGGCCGCCGTTGCTCCAGGCCCGGTCGGCCCAGGTGTGCACCGCGCGCACCTTGCCGATGGCTCCGCTGCGGATGACCTCGACGCCGGTGCGGTAGGCAACGTGCGAGTGGATCTGGATACCCATCTGGGTTACCACTCCGGCCTTCTTCGCCGCCAGGCGAATCTTGCGGGCTTCGTCGATCTCGTGGCAGAGGGGTTTCTGGCAGTAGACGTTCTTGCCATGGTTGAGAGCGGTCATCGTGATCGGCGCGTGCATGTGGTCCGGCACGGTCACGTGACAGGAATCAATGTTCTTATGTTCCTTGTCGAACATCTTGCGGAAATCGTTGTATTGCGCAGCCTTCTTGTGGAGCTTGGCGGCCGAGCCGAGATGCCCGTCATCGATATCGCAGAGAGCGACGATTTCAGAGTGCGGACTACTGGAGAGCATCCGGAGGTCATAGCCTCCCATGCCGGTGACGCCGCAGGCCGCGTGGCGGACCTTGGTGTTGGCCGGATAGGCGTTGGCGATGGAGATGGCTCCGGCGGGAAGGACGATTCCTGCCGCCGCGCCCTTGAGGAAGCTACGACGTGTTGTTGGTCTTTTCATGGTCTCGATCTCTCCGGTTTTAGAGTTTTTCTTTGTTGGAGGGGGAACGGTTGTTCCCGGAGTGTTTTCTTAACGCCCATGGTATTGCATGGGAAGGCGATCGACAAGCTGCCTTCATCTCCATCTTGCGATCCAGTGCCTTGAAGCTTTTGACGATTTAAAGGACAATCGATTCACGTTTTTTCCGCTGAAATAACCAGGTTACCCCGGGAGGCAGTCTTTGCCGGCCAGGTGGGTCCCGTATCAAAAGGAATCGACATGAGCCTGACTCGTATTCTGTTTTTGTTGTTGGCACTGGTCCTGTCCGCATCCGGTGGTTGGGCAACAGAGCCCGCCCGGGTGGATTTTGATACCAGCCGTTTTGTTCCTGTTGATACCAGCGGATTGCTGGGTTCTCCCGATCCGCTGCCGCCTCTTGTTGTAGAGAAGGTTTTTCCCAATCTCAGCTTCATCAGGCCAGTCGCGCTGACCAATGCCGGTGATGGCTCCGGGCGAATCTTCGTGCTTGACCAGCCGGGAGTGATCTATGTCTTCCCCGAGGACAACGATATCAAGAAGCCCGGTGTCTTTCTCGACGTGAGCGAGAAGATCCTGTCGCCGCTGAAGAACAAGCCTGGCCATCCCGAGGACGGCTTGCTGGGGCTCGCCTTCCATCCGGACTATAAAAACAATGGGATCTTTTTTACCTATTATACGGCTCCTTCCGCGCTCAAGGCGCCGCCCGCTCCCAAGGGCAAGCCTCAGAAGGTTCTGGGCAAGTCGATCATTTCACGCTGGAAAGTTTCGAAGGATCCTGACAAAGCGGATGCCGGTTCCGAGGTGGTTCTCTTCGAGGTTGAGCAGCCCTACGGTAATCACAATGGCGGCAGTATCGAGTTTGGTCACGATGGAATGCTCTATGTTCCCTTCGGAGATGGAGGGCTGCGCGACGATCCGCATGCCAACGGCCAGAATCTTTCTACCCTGCTGGGGACGGTGGTGAGGATCGATGTCGACAGGAAGGATCCCGGCAAGGAATACGCGATCCCTCCGGACAATCCATTCGTCGGCGAGGCCGGAAAAAAATTCGGCGAGGGAACCCGGGGTGAGATCTGGGCCTACGGCTTCCGCAATCCCTGGCGCATGGCCTTCGATTCCCTGACCGGAGATCTCTGGCTGGGAGATGTCGGGCAGAATCTCTGGGAAGAGATCGATGTTGTCGTGCGTGGAGGAAACTACGGCTGGAAGATTCGTGAAGGAAAACATGCCTTCCAGAACGCGAAGGATGCGAAGAGCACCGGGCAGCCCTTTACCGAGCCGGTCTGGGAATACAAGAGAGCCGATGGCCGGTCGATTACCGGTGGGTTGGTCTATCGGGGAAAGAACCTTCCCGAGCTCTATGGAACCTACTTCTACGGTGACTTCGCGACCTTCAACATCTGGGGGCTGCGCTACGATGGAAAGAAGGTATCCTCGAATACCCTGATCGCCCGCTCGGAGCTTCCTGTCACGGCTTACGGCGAAACCGAGGCCGGCGAGGTCTATATACTCAGCTTTGAGGGGCCTCCCGGGAAAGATATCAAAAAGCTGAATTTCGGCACGGTGTTCAATCTCCAGAAGGGCGGGATCTATCGTTTCGCCAGGCGCGCCGTTGCCGAGAAAAAGAGCAAGCCCTTTCCGCGCAAGCTGTCGGAGACAGGACTCTTTGCCAACCTGAAGACCCTGCAACCGGCTCCCGGGGTGATTCCCTACGATCTGAATGTTCCCCTCTGGTCTGATGGAGCTGCCAAGGACCGCCACATAGCCCTGCCGGCCGGCGGCAAGGTCAAGTTCAGCGCCAACGGCCACTGGCAGTTCCCCGTCGGTACGGTCACGATCAAGACCTTCAGCCTCGGTGAGGGCCGAAGGCTGGAGACCCGCCTGATGGTTCACTCCGACCGTGGCTGGGATGGCTATACCTACCTGTGGAACGAGGAGCGTACCGAGGCACAACTGCTCGACTCGGCCGTGCGCCGCAGCTACAAGACCGGCAAGGATGGCTCCCAGGAGTGGTATTACCCCAGCCGATCGGATTGTAATTCCTGCCATACCAAGACAGCCGGGTTCGTTCTCGGTTTGAACACCCGCCAGCTCAATCGTGGTCACGACTACGGCAAGGAGAAGGCCAACCAGTTGGATGTCCTTTCAAGGCTTGGGGTCTTCGATTCAAAAATCGGCAAGCCGACTGATCATCCGGCCTATCCCGATTGGGAAGCCAAGGGGGGAGATGCCGACGCCCTCGCCCGCGCCTACCTGGATGTAAATTGCTCGGTCTGCCACGCTCCGGGAGGGACAGGCGTGGCGAAGGCGGACCTCAGGTTCAACACACCGCTGGATAAGGCGGGGGTTCTCAACGCCGAACCGGTCCAGAAGCGCTTTACTGTTGAGGGATCCAGGGTGATCCTGCCCGGCAAGCCAAAGAAGTCCGAGTTGCTGCTGCGGATGATGCTCAAGGGAGAGGGGCGAATGCCCACCATCGCGAGCTCGAAGGTTGACGAGAAAGCGGTCAAGGTCATCAAGCGCTGGATCAGGAAGCTTCCGGCGGAGTAAAGGCACCCTGGGAAGAGTCGGTTGGCTTAACACGCTTGAATGTGCCGCCTGTTTGGATTCCAATAAGTGCTCAACTCAACCTCACGGGTCTGAGGTCTGGGCCTTTCGGGCGCGGTAATTAAAACAGTGACCGCTTACGGTCACTCTCGTGCGCCGTTGTTATTCATGATCGTCAGGAGAACTTCACATGTTTTCACGCAAGGTGTTTGTGATTGTCTGTGTCCTGGGACTTTTATTTTCCGGTTCTCCCAATCCAGCGGTTTCGCAGGAACTCGAGGGCGCCTTTGTTTTCGGTTCCAGGAATCTCTCCTGCGCCGTTGAGAGCGCTCCGGGCGAGACCTACACAATGGTCCATCATTCTTCTCCCGGCGCGATCGCCTACGACTCTCAGCGTGGGTGGGGATACGAGGTTCTCGTTCCCGGCGATGCATCCCGCGGCGGCTACGGCCAGTTCGGCCCCTTCGACGATTCGCCGAACGGGCGCGCCGCCTTCGCCGATAACAGCTGTCCCACGGAGATCTACGATTCCTTCATCGGCGCCAAGAACTTCATGATGAACTGCGACGAGTTTGTCGTCGGTGACCGGGAGACAGCCTGCTCCGAGGTTGGACTGACTCCCGATGGCATCATCTTCCGCATCGATGTTCCCAATGGTTTCTATCGTTTCGTTGGCGCCTTCGGCTCCGCTGACAATCGCCACACCAGCCGGATCCTCATCGAGAATGGCGGAGAAGGTAATCCGGGCATGATCTCCGATGACCACGTGGTGCTCGTCAACAACCATGACCAGGGCGAGCACTGCCCTGGCACCTTCGCCAGGGTTGGCTTCGGCTGCAAGCTGCCGCCTGAGGGAAATGGTCCGCTGTTCATCGATATGGATGAAGATGGGTACAGCAGCGATGGCGGGCCAGCGAGTCCGGTCATCGAGGTTACCGAAGGCTACATCAGGATGCACCAGCTGCAGGGCAATGCAAATGGAGGAGCCTGCGGAGCGCGGGATCCCAATGGCGGTAACGCGGTGTTGCTGGAGATCTGGAGTGTTGAGGGAGAGGACGCTGGCGGGTTTCTCGTCGGGCTCAATCGAACGTTCAATCCCGCTCCATTCTCTCCCGGGCAGACGGTGGCGATAAGCCTGGATGTTTCAAATGTCCAGGGAACGACCACTGTAGCCGAGACCTTCCCCGAGGGCTGGACGCTTGTGGAGGCTGGGGGCGGAGCTGTCGAGGGCAACACCGTGACCTTCTCGGTAGATGCTGACAGCGTTATCGAATATTCGGTAAGGTCTCCTTCCGGGCAGTGCGGCGCGAGCGAGTTTTCCGCGATGCTCACGCCCGAGGGGGGGTGCGAGTCCAGCTCATCATCGTCCGCCGCCTGCGAGCCTGTGGATTGCGGCCTGCGAAGCACCGGTGGTCCTTCCAGGATGCTCCAGATTGGTCCGATCGACCTCGGCGCAGTGGCGGGACCGGCCTGCGATGATTCCGGCCGACTCGGCGCCACCGATTATCTCACAGATGGTGAGATCGGCGAGACCAACCTCCTGTTCGAGGAGGGAGATGAGGTCCTGCCTGATTTCGGAGGGGAGGCTGGAGGAGTCGGCGTGGCGTTCGCCATGAATCCCGAGATCAACCCCGGGGGCCTGGATGGGATTCTCAACGTCTGGTCGGCGCAGACCGACAACTTTGGCTACATCAACCACAACCTGGCTGAGAATATTGGCGACCCGGTAGATGATTACATTATCTACAGCCTGACCTATCTGGAGAACACAACGGACAATTGTCTCGAAACGATCCTGGAGGTTGGCAGCGACGATGCGGTCAAGGTGATCCTGAACGGATCCATGATCCACCTCAACTCGGTCTGCAGGGGCGTGCCGGGCTATGGCGCCGGCGATATGGTTCCCGCTACCCTGGTGCCCGGCGGCAATGTAGTCCTGATCGCGGTAGTTGAACGCGGCGGCGGTACGGGTGTGAGACTGGTGGTTCGCGATACCGCCGGCCAACCCCTGGTGGATGGAAGCGTTCTCGCTTCCTGCAACCCGCCGGCTGATGTCGTCGGTTCCGCCAGCGCGACCCGTTCGATCGAGGTATCTTCTCCCGCCGAGCCTGGCAGCGAAATCAACGTGACCCTCGAGGTCAGCGGAGTCGGCGACGGGGCGACCCTGGTGGAAACCTTCCCGGAAGGTCTCGAGGTAGTCGATGATGGAGGCGGAATCGTAGAGGGCAACACCATCACCTTCAGCCCGGATGCGGCTGGTGAGGTGATCTACGTTGTCGCCCTGCCGGAAGGAGACTGTCCATTTGATACCGCGGAGTTTTCGGGTTCCTTCTCAGTGGAAGGCGCCTGCGATTCCCAGGTAAGAGGCGATACGAGGGTCGGCTGTGTACAGCCTCCCTGTGAGCCTGATCCCGAAGCGCCGGAGGCCGAACTGGTGGCGGCCTTTGTCTTCGGGGTCCACTTCGATATCTGCGCGGTTCCCAACGATGATGGATTTGAGTACACCATCGTCGAGCAGACGGGTCCTGACGCGGTGGCCTATGACGAGGCACGGGGTTGGGGCTACGACGAGATCGTTCCGGGTGACGCCAGTCGCGGCGGCTACGGCCGCTTCGGTCCTTTTGATGACAGTCCAAATGACCGTAACCGCTTTGTCGGCGCCTGTCCGGAGGTCGTCTACGATTCCTTCATCGGCGCCAAGGATTTTCCGAGCCCCTGCAACGCCGGAGTCGTAGGCGACCCGGACACTCCCTGTTTCGATGGCGGTATTCCGCCCTCGGGACTCGTCTTCCGCGTCGACCTGCCGGACAACGGGCTCTACCGTTTCGTTGCGGTCGTTGGAGAGGCTGACAACCCTCATGCCCACACCGTTGTTGTTGAAGATGGCGGGGAGGGTCCTCCCAGCGGTATCGGGGAAAACAACTTCGCCTTCCTGGTGCAGAATTTTGACCAGAACCAGCAGACAACCGGGCAGGTGAAGCCTGATTGTCTTGGCTGCGGGGTGTTTGCCAGGGTTGGATTCGATGACAAGATTCCACCCCTGGGAGACGGGGTGCCCCCGGATCCCCAGTTCGTGAACTTCGACAGCGATGGGCTTCCCACCGCGAACTGTCCCGACAGTCCTGTTCTCGAGGTTACCGAGGGCTATGTCCGGATGCACCAGCTGCAGGGTAACGCCAACGTCGGTCCCGGCAGCAAGAACAACGGCACCCTGGTCGATGTCAACGGAGGGGACGTGGTTCTGCTCGAGATCTGGCGCGTTGGAGATGGCGGAGAGCCTCCTCCGCCCCCTCCGGTTGAGGTTTGTGACAACGGCATCGATGACGACGAGGATGGCGCCACCGACTGTGACGACGCCGATTGTTCCGATGAGGAGAGTTGCCAGGAGCCGGCAGGAGACCTTTTCCGCCGCGGAGATGCGGATGCCAACGGCGCCATGCAGCTGACCGACGCGGTCTTTGTTCTGCTCTACCTTTTCTCTGGTGGAGGAGAGCCGCCTTGCATGGAGGCTTCGGATGCCGACAACAACGGCGCTTTGCAGCTGACCGACGCGGTCTTTGTTCTGCTCTACCTTTTCTCCGGTGGAGATGCTCCGCCGGCGCCCGGCCCTGGAGAATGCGGGCCTGATACCGGAGATGTGGACCTTGGCTGTGGTGTCTACGACAGCTGCGGCGCCTGAGGGGATGCTTGCGGGCCGACCTGCGGGGAGGCTCGCAAGCGTCTTCTTTCGGCTGAGGAGTAAAAGATGAGCGATCTATTTTCCCGGCGTGTCTTTCTTTCCCGTTCCGGCCAGGCCACGGCCGTTGCGGCCGGTGCCATGACGTCGCCCGGCAGAGCCGCCGGCCAGGCGGCGGGGAAAAAGAAGATTCGCATCGCCCAGCTTGGCGTCGGTCACGCGCATGCGGCCGGCAAGATGCAGGCCTATCGCCAGAGCGGAGCTTTCGAGGTGGTCGGGGTCTGCGAGCCGGATGAGTCCCTGAGGCGGAAGGCCAGCGCCGCCGGGGTATACAAGGATCTTCGCTGGGTCACCCGGGAAGAGCTGCTCAACCTGCCCGGGCTCCAGGCGGTCGCGGTGGAAACGCGTGTTCGCGATTCGCTGGACCATGCCGAGGCCTGTGTGGATGCCGGCCTCCATATCCACCTCGACAAGCCCGCGGGTTCTTCGCTGCCGAAGTTCAGGAAGATTTTGCGCGCCGCCGCGGACCGGGAAAGGGTGGTCCAGATGGGATATATGTACCGCTACAATCCGGGCATCGTCTTTCTGCGCGAGGCTCTCCAGAAAGGCTGGCTGGGAGAGGTCTTCGAGGTACATACGGTGATGAGCAAGGTGGTGGGCGCCGGCGGCAGGAAGATCCTGGCGGAATACCCCGGAGGCGTCATGTTCGAGCTCGGCTGCCACATCATCGATCTCGTGGTCGGAGTGCTTGGCGCGCCTCGGAAGGTCTCAGCCTTTCCGCGCCACTCGAGCGAGCTGGCGGATGGCCTGGTCGATAATATGCTTGCCGTGCTCGAATATCCCAGGGCCCTGGCTACGGTCAAGTCGAGCGCCCAGGAGGTCGAGGGTTTTGCCCGCCGGCACCTTGTGGTCTGCGGCAGCGAGGGTACGCTCCAGGTCCAGCCGCTCGATTCACCAGCCGTCCGGCTGGCGCTCTCGAAGCCGAGGGGGAAATTCAGGCGAGGCTACCAGGATGTTCGTTTTCCGCGCTACTCCCGCTATGTCGATGACGCTGCCGATTTCGCCCGGATTATCAGGGGCGAGAAAGAGAGCGATTTCAGCATAGAGCACGATGAGGCGGTTCAGCGCGTTGTTCTCGAGGCCTGTGGGCTGCCTGTCGATCGTTGAGACCGCGTCCTCCGTGACTACTTTGCCTTGGTCTCTTTACGGAGGTCTACGCAGACCAGCTCGCTCGTGCTGCGCGCATAGAGGAAACCCCCGGCAAGGGCGGGGTAGGCCCGTACCGTGTCATTAAGGATGGCGGCGCTGCCCAGGCGCCTGTAGCCCTTGGGCGAAACGCGGGCGAGGATGAGCTCCCCGGAGTCCGCCATCACCAGCAGCTTGTCTCCGGCGAGTATGAGGGTTCCGGATCCGAACTTCTTCTTTCCGGGCTGGGCTTCGCTCCAGGCGATCTTGCCTCCCGCGAGCGAGACGCAGCGAAGCTGGGTGCCGTATTCCTGCCGTCCATCGAAACCGTAGAGGTAGCCCGAGCTCTGGATGCTGGAGGAATAGTGGCTCGACAGGATGCGGTCGCCGGACCAGAGCTCGCGGTAGTCGCCTCCACTGGCCTTCAGGCAGATGGAGCCGGTCTGGTAGCTCGAGGAAAAATAGACCATGTCGTTGGTCAGGACCGGGGTGGCGGCGTTGACCGAGGCCCCGATCCGGGCCCGCCAGCGTTTTTCGTACAGGATGCTGCCTGTTCCCGGGTCAAGAATCACGATGCCCGTGCGGGTGAAGCAGACCAGCCTTGTCTTTCCAGCCAGCTTGCCGATGACAGGGGAGGAATACCCGGCCTCATCGCTGGTGGCGCCCCAGAGGGGCTTGCCGGTATCCGAGTCAAAGGCGACGATCCCGCTGCCTTTGCCGCCGGCGCCGATACCGGCTGTTCCGCCAACCTGGACGAAGACCTTTCCTCCTGAGACCAGGGGCGCGCAGGCCGTTCCGAAGAAGCTCTCGCGCGGCTTAAAGGAGGCGTGGGTATCGAGTCGCCAGATCTTTTTTCCGTTTTTGAGATCGGCGCAGCTGAGAATCCCAGCAGCCCCATTGGTGTAGACCTTGCCATTGTCGATGGTGGGCACGGCCCGCGGACCCTCGTCAAAGCCGAAGCGGTCCCTGTAGCTGGCCGGGTAGCTGGCGGTCCACAGGGGTTTTCCCGTTGCCGCATCGAGGCAGTCGAGGATCTCTTTTTCAGCCATCCTGTGGAAGAGCACAAGCTTGCCATCAGCCACGGAGGGACCGGCGAAGCCCAGGCCGATCTTTTTTCTCCAGGTAATGGCGGGGCCAGCCGAAGGCAGGGAGTCAACCAGCGCAGGTCCGCGGTAGACGCCATCTCTGTGCGGGCCGTGAAGCTGCGGCCAGTCGGCCGCTTCATCCGCGCCGGCCGCAGCCGTGATCGCCGGCAGGGCGGCGAGAATCAGGACGGTGATGGTTCTCCTGGAAGACATGTCTTTGTCCTGTTGCGTTTCGGGACGATTTTCAAATCAGGTCAATCAGTTTAGTCTCAGCTTTCGAAATAACCTACACAAAGCTAAAATGCGCCTGTCGGTTTTAGAGCCCGTCCAGGCCGGCCGGAAACGACAGCCTGGCGGTATCCCTTTCGCGCTGGAGACATCCCTTGAGTGAGCCCAAGAGAGCGAGCCTCTTCATCACCTGCCTGGTCGATTTTCTCTTCCCGGGAGTCGCCAGGGCCATGGTCAAGGTGCTTCGTCACTACGATGTGGAACTGGAGTTTCCCGAGAACCAGACCTGCTGCGGCCAGCCGGCCTTCAATGCCGGCTTTCGGGGCGAGGCGCGGGAGCTGGCCCTGGCCTTTCTTGATGTATTCGAAGGCTGCGAGGCTGTCGTGAGTCCTTCAGGCTCCTGTGTCGCGATGGTGAAGGAATACTATCCCGATCTTTTTTCAGACGATGACGAGCTCAGCGGCCGTTTCCAGTCGCTGGCTGATCGAACCTGGGAGTTTTCGCAATATCTTACCGAGGTGCTCGGGGTCACCGAGTTTCCCGGACGGCGTGATGGCTCGCTGACCTGGCACGATTGCTGTCATTCGCTCAGGGGGCTCGGGGTTCGGGATGGCCCGAGGAGGTTGCTCTCTTCTGTCGAGGGAGCCGAGCTTCTCGAGCTTGAAAAGTCGGACGAGTGCTGCGGGTTTGGCGGGCTCTTTTCCGTCAAGTTTGATGAGATCTCTTCGCGGATGCTTTCGAATAAGCTGGCCTGTATTGAGAAGAGCGGGGCCGAGAGCCTGGTCGCGACCGATTGCAGCTGTCTCATGCACATGGCGGGCGGGCTGGAGAAGAGCGGCTCCGAGGTCCGGGCGCTGCATCTTGCCGAGGTGCTGGCCGACGCGCTCGAAGAGAGCGGGACCGGTTCGCAAGAGGAGGCGTCTCCATGAGGCCGCGCTCCGACCAGTTTCACGAGCTGTCGAGCGAAGCTCTCGAAGACAGCTTCCTGCGTGAAGCGCTGAAGAGAGCCAGCTCGAGCTTTCATGCCGCGAAGACGGATGCTGTCGATTCGATGCCGGACTGGGAGGAGCTTCGCCAGCGGGGACATGATCGAAAAAATCTCGCCATAGAGAACCTGCCCGAGGCGCTCGAGGTCTTCGAGAAGAACCTTCGATCCCGGGGCGGCGAGGTTCATTATTGTGAGGATGGCGCCGCTGCCAGGGACCAGGTTCTTTCGATCATTCGCTCCAGCGGGGGCCGCAGCGTCACCAAGAGCAAATCGATGGTTACCGAGGAGATCGCTCTGAATGATCATCTCGAGGCCGCCGGACTGAGTGTTCTCGAGGGAGACCTGGGTGAGTACATCATCCAATTGGCAGGGGAGCATCCCTCGCATATTATCGCTCCGGCTATTCACAAATCACGAGAGGAGGTGGCCGAGCTCTTTCACGACCACCTGGGGTCCGACCCCGATGCCGATATTCCTGAGCTCACTCGAGTGGCCAGGGAAACCCTGAGGGAAGCTTTTCTCGGGGCGGATATCGGCATCTCCGGAGCGAATTTTGTTATCGCCGAGACGGGTACGATCGTCCTGGTCGAGAACGAGGGTAATATTCGGATGTCGACAACTGTTCCCCGCGTGCATATCGCGGTGGTGGGTATCGAAAAGGTCCTTCCCAGGCGGTCCGACCTGGCCGCCCTGCTGCGCCTGCTTTGCCGCAGCGCCACCGGGCAGCGTGTCACCAGCTACATCTCCTTCATCAGCTCGCCGAGAACGGGGGGAGAGGGAGATGGTCCGGAGAAGCTCCATGTCGTCTTCCTGGATGCCGGCCGCTCAAGGCTCTGGGCCGATCCAACGCAGAGAGAGGCATTGAACTGCATTCGCTGCGGAGCCTGCCTGAATTTCTGTCCGGTCTATGGAAGCGTGGGCGGACATTCCTACGGCTGGGTTTACCCCGGCCCCATCGGCTCTGTCATCACGCCGCATTACGTCGGAATCGAGAAGGCCAGCCAGTTGCCGCAGGCCTCGAGTCTTTGCGGGCGTTGCGGCGAGGTCTGTCCGATGAAGATCCCGCTTCCCGATATGTTGCTTGGACTGAGGGCAAAGGCCGTTGAGGCTGGAAGCGCTGGTTTTTCTGAGAGGCTGTCCATGCGGGTTTTTTCCCTGCTGGCGAGGTCTCCGCGGCTCTGGCGTCTGCTGCTCGCTCTCGGCCGGCCGTTTTACAGGCTGGTTGCGCGCGCCGGCCTGGCCTCGATTCTTGGCGGGCCGGCCCGGCGCTGGAGCCGCAGCCGCAGCCTGCCGCTCCCCGGCAGATCCGGGTTCCGCCGCTGGTGGCGCGAAGACTCTGAGAGAGGGGGCGAGTGATGCCTGGAGATTACAGGGAGAGACTCTTTGGCTTTCTGAGGAGCAGGGCCGCCGGGCAGCCGGGAGAGCTCCTGGTGGAGGATCCCGCGCCGCGCCCTTCAACCGCTCCAGGAGCCGGAGATGATCTTGCGGAGCGTTTTCGTGCGGAGCTGTGCGCCGTTGGTGGAGAGGCTGTGAACCTCGGGGCGGTCGAGGATCCCGCCGCCGAACTCGGGAATTGGGTGAAAGGGCTCGGGCTGGAGAGCGCCGTCATGGACAGCGACCCGGCCTGGGAGTTGCTCTCGCTGCCGGTCAGGGAGCTTCTCGATTCCGCTGGCCTCGCGGTTGATTCGGTCGGCAGCTCGGTGACTCCGCAGGAGCTCGCAGCTTATGACCTGGGGGTGACACTGGCCGACGCGGCCATCGCGGAGACAGGCACCATCGTGCAATGCGCGCGCCCCTTCCGGCCGCGCTCGATCTCGCTGGTGCCGCGTTGCCATCTCGTCCTTGTCCCTGGCGACAGGCTCCTGGGCGGATTGGAGGACTTCTTTGAAGGTATAGATGAAGGGGCTTCCTGGGCGACGGGAGATGCCGACTTCGATTCCTATTTCACCTGGATCACCGGGCCCAGTCGTACAGCGGATATCGAGAAAACTCTGACGATCGGCGTCCATGGCCCGGAAAGAACAGGCGCTTTCGTGCTGGGGGAGGGGATCTCCGATGACTGAGCGAAGTGGGATTTGCTGCTCCGGAAACTGGATTGTCGACAGGGTGAAGACGGTGGATGTGTGGCCGCAGGAGGAAACCCTCGCCAATATTCTGGACGAAGAATCAGGTACCGGCGGGGCGGCCTGCAATGTCGCCATAGATCTCTCCCGCTTCCAGCTGGGACTGGAGCTTTCCGGTCTTGGCCTGGTGGGGCAGGATGCCGATGGCCGGAGAATCCTGTCCGATTGCGCGGAGGCCGGGATCGACACCCGCTTCCTTCGCGCTGTAGAGGGTGCTCCTACAGCCTACACCGATGTCATGACGGTCAGGGAGTCGGGCCGGAGAACCTTCTTTCATAACCGAGGAGCCAACGCGCTTCTGTCCCCGGGTGACTACCCTCTTGACGAGCTGTCCTGCAGGATCCTGACCCTCGGCTACCTGCTGCTGCTCGATGGGATGGATGAGGACGACCCCGAATACGGAACCCGGGCGGCCAGGGTGCTGGCCGGCTGCAGGGAGAGGGGCATCCTGACCGCCGTCGATGTCGTCAGCGAAGATTCTGATCGTTTCGCCCGCATTGTCACGCCCGCCCTTGCGCATGTGGACTACCTGGTCATCAACGAGATCGAGGCCGCGCGGACGACCGGCACGGAGCTGCGGGGTGGTGAGATCCTGGATCGCGGAGCGCTCGAGAGGGCGGCCGAGCTTCTGCTCGAAAACGGGGTGAAGCAGGCGGTGGTGATTCACACCCCGGAGGCGGCCTTTGGTTTGACGGTTTCCTCTGAGGCGACCTGGATGGCCGCCCACACACTCCCCGACGGCTTTATCAGGGGCAGCGCAGGAGCCGGCGATGCCTTTTTCGCCGGCATGGTCGCGGGGGTATACGAGGGCTGGGGTCTTGGGGAGTCCCTGCGTTTTGCCAACGCCGCGGCGGCAAGCTGTCTTCGTCATCCTACCTGCTCCGGCGGAGTGGGCGACGCGGCGGAGATCCGTGAGCTTGCTGACAGCCTTCCCCTGCGCGAGGATTGAATTGGTGAGCAAGCCAGGGATCAACGCGGGAATCGAGAAGCTCAGGGCCGAGGCCCTGGATATTTTCCAGGCGGGTGTCGCTGAAGCGGATCCCGCCAGGGCGGTCGAGCGAGCCCTGGACGCCGCCGGCTCGCTGCCCGTGCCGGGCCCCGGAGGAGTCATTCGAGCCGTGGCCTTCGGCAAGGCTGCCTGCTCGATGGGACAAGCCCTGGGCGCTGTCCTGGCTGAGGCCGGTCTCGGCTGGAGGGGCCTGGCTGTGGTGAACAGGGAAAACCTTGCGGAGATCGATGGCTTTCGTGTCCTGGTTGGCGGCCATCCGCTGCCGGATGATGCAGGGGTCGAGGCCTCGCGGGAGGTGGCGGAGTTCATCGCCGAAGCGGGTGATAACGATCTGACCTTCCTCCTCGTCTCGGGTGGAGGCTCCGCTATCCTGTCGGCACCGGCGGAGGGGGTCACCCTCGCTGACAAGCTCGACTGTACCTCGCGGCTGCTTGCCTGCGGGGCGGACATAGGCGAGATCAACACCGTGCGTAAGCACCTCTCCTTTCTCAAGGGGGGAGGGTTGGCGGCGCGGCTGGGCGGTGGCGAGCTGGTGACGCTGATCCTCTCCGATGTCATAGGAGATGATCTTTCCACGATCGCGAGCGGTCCCGCTGTTGCCGATCCAACGACCTTCTCCGATTCGACCAGGGTGTTGCGCGCCCGCGGAATCTATG
>Ga0066842_10000062_pt1 | contig 28451 bp, 21 predicted proteins | sample ETNtaG_19_FD_67289 | JGI IMG/M metagenome (GOLD analysis project Ga0066842, IMG submission 67289) | Marine microbial and viral communities from oxygen minimum zone, Eastern Pacific Ocean - ETNP201302PF86A | ecosystem: Environmental > Aquatic > Marine > Oceanic | place: Pacific Ocean: Eastern...
TCCGGGAAAGGGTGCTCGCCGAGGGAGAGCTTGACGAGAAGCTCGAGTCGATGGTTTCGATTCGTATCGATCTGAGGATCGAAGACTACGTCAACGGGACGGTCAGGGAGGAGACAGTGGTCGAGAACCAGCCGCTCTCGACATCCAGGGGGGAGAGCATCGATGCCGCCCGGGGGCGGGCGGTTGACAATCTTGCTGAGAAAATTCTTTTGAAGGTGGAGTCCTGGTAATTCCATGGCAGGCAGAATGGATCACATGATTGGTGAATCCGGAGGATTTGAGCTGGAGCTCCCGCGCGGCGGCAGCTGGAAGATAGGCTCTCGTCCCGCCTTGATGGGCATCCTGAACTGCACTCCGGATTCCTTCTCCGATGGAGGCCAGTACGCCTGCTCGGAGGCGGCGGTTAATGCGGCCTGCGGGATGGTTGAGGCTGGAGCGGACATCGTGGATGTCGGCGGCGAATCAACTCGACCCGGCGCCGATCCCGTCTCAGTGGATGAACAGCTCGCCCGGGTGATCCCGGTGATCCGGGACCTTCGCCGGCGTTCCGATGTCCTTGTCTCCATCGACACTCGCGACCCGCGGGTAGGCCGTGCGGCCCTTGAGGCGGGAGCCGATATCGTCAACGATGTCAGCGCCTGCGATGATCCGGGCTGGGTGCGTGTTCTCACGGAGCATTCTTGCCCGGTGATTCTCATGCATATGCGGGGAACCCCCGCCAGCATGCAGGAAAACACCAATTATCCTGGAGGGGTTCTGAATGAGATCTGCGAATTCCTCGAGGACAGGATCGAGTCCCTGGCCGCCGCCGGCATCTCCCGGGAGAGAATGATAGTTGATCCGGGGATAGGTTTTGCCAAGGAGGCCGGGCAGAACATGGAAATCCTGGCAGGTCTGCGCCAGCTGAGCGGCCTTGGCCGGCCGGTCCTTTTTGGCGCCTCGAGAAAATTCTTTCTTGGGAATATTCTCGGTGATGCAAGCAGCCGCGGCCGCGATCCCATCGAGAGGGACATTGCGACCGTCGCGGCCAATATGGCCGCCGTGTTGCAGGGAGCTTCTATCCTGCGTGTTCACAATGTCCCCTATACACGTGACCTGCTGGATGTCGCCGAGGCTCTGCGGCTGGCGGCAGAACAGGGTCTCGCGCTGGATGCCCTGCAGGGATCGGGCGGGGGAGGTGCCTGAGTGCAGGATTTATTCACAACCCTGTGGAGCGTGGTCAACTGGATCAGCCTGGAGTATCTCGTAGAGATCTTTGTTATCTTCCTGGTCATCTACGCTTTCCTGCGGTTCATGGAGGGGACCAGGGGCGAAGGAATTCTGAAGGGTATAGCCCTGCTGATGCTGACCTTTCCGATCCTCCTGGCGATCATTGCCGAGCGGCTCAATGTCATGGATCGCCTGCTGGTTATCATCAGGTTTTTCGGCGCCGCGGCGATTCCAGCCATCGTGATCGTAGTCCAGCCCGAGCTGCGGAGAGCCCTCGTCCGGCTTGGGCAGACCCGGCTGCTGGGAGTCTTTCTGAAGCGGGAGACCGAAGGGGTTGTTGAGGAAATCGTCAGGGCCGCTTTCCGGATGTCTCGCAGGAAGATTGGCGCCTTGATTGCCATCGAGAGAGATGTGGGGTTGAAGAACTACATCGAGCACGGGACCCAGATCGATTCGGTCGTCAGCAGCGGTCTGCTTTCCACTATTTTTTTTCCGGGCTCCGATCTGCATGATGGGGCCGTGGTGATTCGCGAGGACCGTGTCGCGGCCGCCGGTTGCCTCTTTCCTTTGAGTGATACTCCCGGGCTGGGTAAAGTTATGGGCACGAGGCACCGAGCGGGACTCGGGGTGAGTGAAGAGACCGATGCCATTGTCATTATTGTCTCCGAGGAGACGGGCGGCGTTTCCTTTGCCAGTAGAGGGCAGTTGGAGAAGGTCGATGCGGAGAGGCTGCGTGAGCTGCTGCTGCGGCATTTCGTTGAATTAGAAGAGCCTGATGAGCTGTCCGATGTCGAGACGGTTCAGGACGGCACCGGCTCCAGGGTACGATAGTCATGTGGCTTAAGAATCTCTTCCTGGCAAATTGGCGAACCAAGGCGATCGCGTTGTTTTTTTCCGTCAGCATCTGGTTCGTGGCCTACCAGTCTGAGGCACAGCGATCGACCCTGAAGTACAGGGTACGTTTCGAGCCGCGGGAGCCTGGGAAGATGGCCATCGTGGGATTTCGAAGGCCAGGTCAGACCGTGAGCTTGTTTCCGCCAAGCGGGGAGCTGGAGGTCGAGGTGACCATCGAGGGGCCGCGTGAACAGGTTGATGAGATCAGGGCCGGGAGCAGCGTCAATAAATTCGTCATCCAGGTTGAGAAAGATGATTCGACTCACGAGTTCAAGCAGGATGATTTCGGGTTTCCCCGGGATGGAGTCTCGGCCAGCAATTTTCAACCGAAGCGCTTCCTGATAGAGCAGAGCGTCATCGAGGAACGAACGATATCCGCCCTGAAAAGTATCGTCGAGGTTCCGAACAAGAAAAGTGATGACAAGGTCAATGTCGAGGTCGATGGCCCCGAGGGCGGGCTCAGGATCAGGGGGCCGGTTTCGGTTCTGGACGAAGTTGGAGTCAAGGTCACGGTTCCGATGAACTTTCAGGGCAGGGCGGATGGGCTCTTTGATCTGCGGATTCAGCCTGATACGGAGAAGGTGAAGCAAACAGTCCAGATATTTAAAAACTTTGATCTGGGACCTGGTGTGTCGGCCGAGTGGGTCTGGTTTACTGACCCGGTAAGGATTCATGTAAGCGCTGTCCTGGAGGAGCGCCTGGACATGTTTTCAGTCGATCGCGCCAGGCTTCTCTTTCAGCTGCCGCTGCTCCAGGCTCCCTGCAGGGTTACACTGAAAGATGTGCCCCTGGGCACAGAGACGATTCCTGTTGCTTTCGAGGGCTCTCGAAAGCAGGTCCAGCAAATTCGAGATCTTCCCGAGATCACCCTCATCGTTCCTCCTCCGGCTGAGTTCGACGCTGAGAAGGGGGGCACCTTCAATTTTATCGAGTCGGATCTCAAGGTGAAGGGCTTCCCTGGAGTGAATGTTCTCCAGCACGAGAGCAGGAAAGAGCAGCAGGCTTCTTTCTGGTCCTACGAAATCAAGATGCTCGGTGAAAATGAGAGCAAGAAAGAGTAGAGACAGGTGAGGAGAAAGAAGTGAGCATCTTCGGAACCGACGGAGTGCGGGGCCGGGCCGGCGAGGGTCTTCTCGCGGCGGATTCCGTCGCGAAAATATCTTCGGCCCTGGCTTCCGTTCTGCAGGAACGAGAGAATTTTTCAGCCGATGTTGATTCAGCCCGCGGTCGGGCTGTCTATATCGGCCGCGATACCAGGGCCTCAGGCCCCGACCTGCTGGCCCAGCTTTCGGGCGGGCTGCTTGGCGCGGGCTTCGATGTCTGCGATCTCGGCGTACTGCCGACCCCGGGAATTGCCGAGGTGGCGCGATCAGCAGGGGAGTGCTGCCTGGCGATCGTTCTGTCGGCTTCACACAATCCCGCCGAGGACAATGGTATCAAGCTGCTCTCTTCTTCAGGAGCCAAGGTCTCCGATCGGTTTGAAGATGAGCTTTCCGCCAGATTTTCTGAAGGTGTGCCGCCTGCCGAGGCTGGCTCCAGTGGTGTGCGAGACCTGTCAGGCGAAGCGTCCAGGCTCTATGCCGAATACCTCGTATCGTGCTGTCCTGATGGGCTTGACGGTTTGAAGGTCTGTATCGATGCGGCCAACGGAGCCGCCAGCGGCATCGCGGCAGAGGTCTTCCTGAGCCTGGGGGCGGAGGTTCGTGCGATCGGTGACCAGCCGGATGGCAGGAATATCAACCTGGGCTGTGGAGCACTCTATCCGGGCGCCCTCGCGGCAGAGGTGAAAGAGGCGGGCTTTGACATAGGTTTCTGTTTTGACGGAGATGCCGACCGGATGATCCCGGTCAGTGGAACTGGCGGAATCTTTGACGGAGATCTCGTTCTGGCCCTGGGCGGACGGCACTACCAGGCTGAGGGGAAGCTTCCCGGGAAGGCGGTTGTGGGTACTGTGATGTCCAACATCGGCCTGGCTCGATCTCTTGAAGATGCCGGCATCTCGCTCATCAGAGCCCAGGTCGGAGACCGGAATGTGTTCAAGGAGATGGTCGCGGGCGGGCACCCTGTTGGCGGCGAGCAGTCGGGGCATATTATCTTCAGGGACCACTCTTCTACTGGAGACGGGATTCTCGCGGCGATCAAGTTGCTGCAGTTTCTTCAGGGCTACGAAATGAATCTCGATCGAGGGGCGGAGATCATGACGGCCTATCCCCAGGTTCTGAAGAATGTCAGGGTGCGGGATAAGGTCGAGCTTGAAACTGTGGAGCCGGTGCGGGAAATCGTTGCCGATGTCGAGCAGCGCCTGGGGGGCGAGGGCAGGGTCCTGTTGCGATATTCAGGTACCGAGCCGTTGCTGCGGGTTATGCTCGAGGGACCGGAGCAGCAGTTGGTGGACCAACTCTGTGACGATATCTGCGGCGTGGTTGAGGACTCGCTTGGAGATCGATGAGAGCTCTCCCCGGGGCCGGGTGGCGGATCGTCAGGATCTGTTCGCGCGAACGCATCACTGATGGACCTGCGTGGCGAGCCCCCCTATAATGCAGCGCTTGTGGCGGTGGGGGATTGGTAGCCTGTCGAATTTTCTGGAGACTGCGGATGTTCAGCGGATCCTATGTAGCCCTTGTAACACCTTTCAAAGATGGAGAGGTTGATCTTGAACGACTAGGGGCTCTGGTCGATCTCCATATCGAGTCGGGAACGAACGGCCTGGTACCCTGCGGGACCACAGGAGAGTCCGCTACACTCTCCCACAAGGAACACGAACTGGTCATAGAGTTCGTTATCGAACGGGCGGCGGGAAGAGTCCCGGTTCTTGCCGGTACCGGATCAAATTCAACCAGCGAGGCTGTCAGCCTGACTAAATCAGCCCAGGCGGCCGGCGCTGACGGGGCTCTCGTCATTACGCCTTATTACAACAAGCCTCCCCAGGAAGGGCTCTACAGCCATTTTGCCGCTATAGCTCATGAATGCGAGCTCCCCATTGTTCTCTACAATGTTCCCGGGCGCACCGGCATTGACCTGTTGCCGCAAACGGTAGGGCGTCTTGCCGCTATCGAGAATGTAGTCGCGGTCAAGGAGGCCAGCGGCTCGATTGATCGCACTGTGGAAATACTCGGTGAATGTGACATTACCGTTTTGAGTGGAGATGACTCACTGACCTTGTCCCTGATGGCTGTCGGCGCCAGCGGCGTGATTTCCGTTGCCGCCAACGTGGTTCCGGCTCAAATGGCTGAGCTGGTCCAGCTTGCCTCGGCCGGAGAGATCGCCTCCGCCAGCAGGCTGCATCATCAACTCTATCCGCTCATGAAGGCGCTCTTTGTCGAGACGAGTCCGATCCCTGTTAAGGCCTGCCTGGAGATGCAGGGGCTTATCGGAGGCGAGCTCCGCCTGCCTCTTGTGGGCGCCGAGGACGATACGCGGGCGTTGCTGCGCGGAATCCTTGAAGGCCTTGAAATCAGCGCCTGAGGGGCATTTGGCAGATCGATCAGCTTTTCCCGTCTTCGGTTTTCCGGTCTCCTGCTTTCCGGTCTCCTGCTTTCCGGTCTCCGGGGAAGAAGATCTTTCGCTCGAGATGCGGCTTGTAGTCGCTCCACTGGCCGTCACCCTTGTCGGCCCCCGGCCGTTCTCCATTGAGGTTGTCTTCGATTGAGTCGAGGGTAGCCATCTTGGAATCCAGGTTGTCCATGTAGTGAAAGGCAATCGCTTCAGGCGTCATGGGGCGCTTGAGAGCGCCGTATTCAAGCAGGCCATGATGGCTCGCGATGATGTGTTGGAGCTGGAGCAGGAGATTTTCCGGGAAGCCGGGGATGGAGTCAGCTTTTTCTTTCACCATGAGGAGTCCGATTCCAATATGCCCGATGAGCTGCCCCTCGTCGGTGTAACTGAAATTTTTGCGAAAGGATAGCTCTCTGCATTTTCCGATGTCGTGAAGGATGCAGCCGGCCAGCAGGAGGTCGAGGTTGAGCTTCTGATAGCGGCCGGCTATGCCCCGGGCAAGCTCACAGAGGGAGAGCGTATGTTCCAGAAGTCCGCCGATGTAGGCATGGTGAAGGCTCTTTCCCGCAGGGCAATGGCTCAGGGCGAAGAGGAGATCTTGGTCCCCGAGGAAGGACTCGAGCAGACTCTTCAGGTTTTCGTCTCCCATCGAATGAACGACGCTCTGTAGCTCTTCGAGCATCTCGTCTTTTCCTCTCTCGGAAACAGGGAGGAAGTCTTCGTACAGGATGTCTTGTGGATCCAGCCGGGTGATAGAATCGACAATGAGTTGGCGATTGTTCTGGAATTCCTCCACCCGCCCGTTGACCAGGACAAAGTCGTCAATAGAGAAGGAATTGTAGATGGCTTGATCGGCATCCCACCTGATGGCCCTGATCGACCCGGTCTTGTCCCTGAGATTCATCTGGATGAAATACTTCTGGTTGCGGGTCTGCTTGAAGTTGGAGCTTTCGACAAGGTAGGTTCCCTCTGTGACCCTGTCGCCTTTTCTAAGAGCCTGGATCCACTGCGTGGAGCCAGCCCCAGGACTGCTGTCTGGATTGTCGTTGGGAGCTGTAGTCATAGTCGGGGTATATTAATCGCCGATTCCAAGCCCGCAACCCCTTTTATTGAACATAACTTAACCTCTTCCTTAGTATGGGCTTACGAAGTTTACTTGTTGCCGGTCCTGTAATCGAGTTACAATCTCACTTCGCAGGTGTGCCGCGAACAAGCCTGGCTTACCGCAGGTTCGTTTTTCTGCGTTTTCAAACCGGGGGGCGGGCGGCTTGCGGAATCATCGGATTGAAGTGAAGTGAAGAGCCTTTTCAAGGCGATAAGCAAGAAATGGAGCGCGGAACTTTGGCAGTTCAACAGGGTAGTTTTTCGTTAGCTATTTGTCTGCTGGTACTGGGGTTAGGGATCAACAATCCGACCTGGGCTCAGGATGAGCCTGTCGAACCTCCGGCAGAACAGGCTACCGAAAAAAAAACAAACACGGCACCGGCCGGCAGGAATTCGATTGCCACCCTGGACAAGGTTCATCTTTCCGATGGAACGATTCAGCACGGTAAGGTAGCTGAACTGGGCGGAAATACGATTTCCCTCGAGTATCGCGGCGCGGCAAAAAGAATTCCGAAAGCCCTGATCGACAAGATTGTTTTTTACGAGGGACGGAGGTCGCAGCAGAAGCTCGACACCGACCTGGTGATTCTCAAGGTCAACGAGCACAGGGTGCCCTGCAAGATTCTCAAGGAGAGCGGGGTTGAGGTTCGTGTCGAGTTGGCAAACGGGGCCAGGACGACCTATCGCCGTGACCAGGTACTTCGAATCCATTATCGAAATCAGGTGCTCAACTCGTCATCTGACTATTATACGGCTGACCTGGCCGAGCAGATGGACCAGGCGATTCGGATTATCGTCAGTGGTGAGGAGAACCGTTCCGCCCAGGCCGAGAAATTCCTTGTTCAATGCGGAGTTTTTGCTCTCGGCAAGGTTCAGAGGTCGCTTGAGAGCTTTAAAGATGCCGGTGAGCCTGAGAAAAAAAAGATCAAGAGCTCGTTCGCCAGGATTTTGCACATCCATCAGCTCAAGAAAGTCGTGACTGATTCCATGGAGGCGTCGGAGCCGCGGATCTACGAGGAGCTTACCTATGGCGGTCTCGATACCAGGGAGTCGCTTCTCAAGGTTCTCTATCCAAAGTTCGCGGATGAGTCCGTGCCCCTTGCAAAGTACATCATCTCGAACGAACAGGAAGATGTGCGTCTGCGCTCCCTCTCGGTCGAGATTCTACGGCGTCTGAATTGCAACAAGGCTCTCCTGGAGATCTACAATGACTCCAGTCGTGAGTTGAAGCTCGTTTCCTCCGTAGCTCTTGTTAGAAACAGGATCTTTTTCCCTGTCCCGACTCTCCTGGAGGCTCTCGAGGTAGGAGGAGAGGGTAATTTCAAGATCAGGGCGCTTGCGGCCGGGGTGCTCAGGGACTCTACCAGGCAGAATTTCGGGTTCAAGGCCGAGGGCACGCCTGAGGCGCGGGCGAAGGCGCTCGCTAAATGGCGGCAGTGGTGGGAGGAAAATACCCAGCAGTACCGTGCCAGGTCACTTCTGGTTCTCAATAACAGGGCCATTGAGACCGAGGCTCGCAAGGAGAGCCGGGAGTTCTGGTTGAAGGCTCACCAGTTTTGGATGGCGGGGCGGTTTGATCGAGCTGGAACCTATCTTCGTGAAGCCCGTAGAAAAGATCCCAGCTTTCTCAAAGCCCATGTCAGCTATGCGACGCTGCTTTATTCCGAGCTGTCCCGGGTCGAGGAAATTGCCGAGCGCAAGGCGGCGATGATTGCCGAGGCTGGGCAGATCCTGGGAGGGCTTGTTGACAGCGCGCTTCCTGATGCAGCCGGACAGGATCTTCACTGGATACATTTTGAATATGGCAATGTCCTGCGTCTGCAGGGCAAGCACAAAGAGGCCCTGCGCCAGTATGAAAATAGCTTCGGACTTGATCCTTCCAGCATAGCTTCCGTCCTCGGGATCGCTGACAGCCACTGGGCCGTTGCGACCGGACGGAACGAGCTCTCCAAGGTTGAGAGGAAGCTGGAGATGCAATCGGCTCTCGAGGGCTACTCACTTGCTGAAAAGAAGATTGTTGAGTCGATGGGAAACATCCAGGTCATGAGCGCCGTGGATATCCCCCAACTGGGCACCCTGCCTTTTGAGAGACGGGCGCATAATCGGAACGCCCTGGCGGTTCGCGAAGAACTCGAGAAGGAGGGGATTCGGCTCTCCATCAAGAAAGCCAGGGTCTATCGTTTGCAGGAGGATCCAAAGAAGGCTGTGGTCGCTCTTCGGCAGGGGCTGGAGACTCTCAACGCAAGCACAGAGCTCAAGGACAAGAAGGCCCTTGAGGCTGATCTGCGGGCAATGCTCGGAGTCGTCTATGAATCGATGGGGCAGGAGGTCCTGGCTGTGAAAGAGTACCTGAAGGTCGTCAAGGATCTTGATCGGACCAACCCGGTCTGCCGCCGAGGCTACGAGCGGCTCAGGAAGCGGCTTCAGAAAAAACAAGCGACAGCCTCGCGCGGCTGAGCTTTGAGGCGTACTGGAATTTGGACGCCTTCGAGGAAGTCTTTTCAGCTTGTCCTGAGGGAGAGTGTTTCTATAATCGACGCTTCGATATAAACCTGTGTCCGCTCCCCGGAGCGTTTGTGTAGAGCGAGCCCTCTCTTGAAGATTCACGAATACCAGGCGAAAGAAGTACTGGCCGCGGCTGGCGTTCCCGTGCCGCCCGGAGAGGCTGTAGATACAGTGGATGCGGCGGTAGCGGCCGCGGAGGCTCTTGGCGGGAGCCTGTGGGTGGTGAAGGCGCAGATCCACGCAGGCGGAAGAGGAAAGGGGGGAGGGGTCAAGCTCGCCTCCAGCCTCGAAGAGGTCAGGGAGTACAGCGATGCCATTCTCGGCATGCAGCTGGTCACACCCCAGACTGGCCCCGAAGGCCGGGAGGTAAAGAAGATCCTGGTCGCCGCGGCCTGCGATATTGCCAGCGAGTTCTACGCCGGGATCGTACTCGATCGCCAGTTGGGGCTTCCGGTGCTGATGGTGTCTGCCGAGGGCGGCATGGATATCGAGGAGGTTGCCGCCAGCACTCCCGAGAAAATTTTCAAGGTCAGCTTTGACCCGGGAACTGGACTTCCTGCGGATGAAGCCAGGGAGGTCGCGGGCAGGCTGGGCCTCGAGGGCGGGTTGGTCGAGGAAATGGCCGGGCTGCTGCAAAAGCTCGCGCGCTGCTTCCTTGATACGGATGCCAGCCTCGCCGAGATCAATCCCCTGGTCAGGACTACAGATGATTCTCTCCTGGCTCTCGATGCGAAGTTCTCCTTCGACGACAACGCCCTCTTTCGCCATCCGGAGCTCGTTGAGTACCGGGATCCAGCGGAAGAGGATCCGCTCGAGACCCGGGCCGCGAAATTCGGCCTGAGCTATATCAAGCTCGATGGCGAGATCGGGTGCATGGTGAACGGCGCGGGGCTGGCGATGGCGACTCTTGATATCATCAAGCACTTTGGCGGAGAGGCCGCCAACTTTCTCGATGTAGGAGGAGGCGCCACGACGGAGAAGGTGACGGAGGCCTTCAAGATCATCCTGGAGGATTCCGATGTGAAGGCCATCCTGGTCAATATTTTTGGCGGGATCATGAAGTGTGATGTCATTGCGGAGGGCATCATCGAGGCCGCCCAGACTATCGAGTTGAGGGTCCCGGTGGTCGTTCGGCTGGAGGGTACCAATGTCGAGAGAGGCCGGGAACTCCTGGCGGGCTCAGGGCTGGATCTCATCTCTGCGCCGGGTCTCCCGGAGGCTGTCGAGTCAGTCGTCGCACAGGCAAATGGAGGAGCTGACAGTTGAGCATCCTTGTCGATAAGAACACGCGTCTCCTGGTCCAGGGTATAACCGGTCGAACTGGAACCTTTCATACGATCCAGGCCGTCGAATATGGAACGACTGTCGTTGCCGGAGTCACTCCGGGCCGGGGGGGGGAGGCTGTAGAGGGCATTCCCGTTTTTGACAAGGTAGCTGAGGCGATCGCCGCAACATCGGCGAACGCATCCGTGGTCTATGTCCCGCCGGCCTTTGCCGCGGACGCGGTGCTCGAGGCGGCGGAGGCGGGATTGGAGCTCGTGATCTGCATCACGGAGGGGATTCCTGTCCTCGATATGGCCCGGGTGATGAAGACTCTCAAGAGCGACTATCCGGGGACTCGCCTGGTCGGGCCGAACTGTCCCGGAGTCATTACACCCGGTGAGTGCAAGATTGGCATCATGCCTGGATACATACATTCTCCCGGCACCATCGGTGTCGTGTCGCGCAGCGGCACTCTCACCTACGAGGCTGTTCACCAGTTGAGCGAGGTGGGGCTCGGGCAGACGACCTGCCTGGGGATTGGAGGTGACCCGATCATCGGTACAACCTTCGTCGATGCCCTGGAGCTTTTTGAGGGAGATGACGCAACCAGGGGTGTCCTCATGATTGGGGAGATCGGCGGAACAGCTGAAGAAGAGGCGGCCGAGTTCATCTCAGCTAACATGTCAAAGCCTGTGGCATCCTTCATTGCCGGCAGAGGCGCGCCTCCGGGGAAGAGGATGGGGCACGCAGGAGCTATCATCTCAGGCGGCAAGGGGACAGCTCCCGAGAAGGTGGCGGCCCTCGAGGCCGCGGGGGTGCAGGTGGCCCTTACTCCGGACCGCCTTGGTGAGACCATGGCAGGGATGCTCGCTTGAGTTTGCCGACCCGGCAGTCCTGAGCAAGCATCTTAACGCGTCTTGCTTCGGGTCTTTTTCCGCGTTTTCGCGGCGCTCTTCTTGCCTGCCATTGAGGAGGTCTTTTTTCGTTTCGCTGATTTTTGAGGGGCTGCGGCTTCGTCCTCATCATCCGGGGATGGGGAGATGACGCCCTCAAATCGAGAGAGGAAATCGGGGCCGGGGTTCTCTACTTCGAAATGATAGAGGAGGAAGTGGAGCAGGCGGATGACCTCCGGCTTGGCTTCCGGCAGGGAGTGGGCCAACTCGCGAACCATTTCCGGGCTCTCACGCAAGGCATCCAGGAAGGCGCGTTCTTCTTTGCTGACCTCCATTCGTGAAAGGGGAGCGACCGCGTCCGGGTCAGCCTGGCTTTTCTCGCGGTAGCTGAGTCCCTTGTACGGATAGGGGATCTCTTCATCGAGGAGGTATTCGATCGTGACGCCCAGGTTTTTCGCGATGCGAAAGATGACCCCTCCGCGCGGAGAGTTCTGCCCGGATTCAATCTTGGAAAGTGCGCTCGGGGTTATTTCGCAGAACCTCGCAAGATCCTGCTGCGAGATGGAACGGTCGCGCCGAAGATTCATGATCTTGCGCCCAGTCTGCATAGTATCCTCCAGGCTTTGTCCACCGAACCTGTCCGCCCAACTCCGGGGGCGGTACCGGGATTATTCTATTGGTCATGAGTTTGAACAAAAGACATTTATTTCTATCAGTCATGTTCCCGGGTCCTCCTGTTGGGCTTTCGCTCCTGAATCCAGACGAATTTTTCTCCCTACAGGTACCCTGCCTGGCCTGTTTTCAGGGTCTGTTAGCGCTTTGAACATCGATGACAGCCCCGGGAAGATCGAATAACATGCTCTCCACGTTACTTATACGCGTAACCAATGGGGGATAGCTGGTGTCCTTTGATTCGATAGAGAATGATTTTGCCGACAACCTGTCTGATGATGTTTCCGGACGTCCGGTTTCCGAGGTTCTCGTCGAGATGGCCGAGATCCTTCGGCAGGCCCAGTCGGTTCTGATCGCTACTCATGTAGGGCCGGATGGGGACGCGATCGGCAGCTCGGTCGGCCTGGCACTTGGCCTCAAGAGCCTTGGCAAGGAAGCTCGTATCTTCAGCGGAAGCTCGGTAGATGGTCGTTTTGAGGGCATCATCGCCGATGGCTCCGTTGAGACGGTGGATGAGGAGGGCGCGTCCCGCCTTGCCGGGCAATTTGACCTCTGCGTGCTCCTGGATACAAGCGAGCCTGCTCGAGCCGGTGTTTTAGAGGGGGTCATTTTTGCGCCGGGGCAGAAGAGAATCTGTATCGATCATCACCTTCTCTCCGGGGAGTATTCTTTCGATTCGCACCTGGCGGTAGAGAGCTCGCCAGCTACAGCGTGCCTGGTTCTCTGGCTACTTGATGAGCTTGAGGTCGCCGTCGAGGACGATATTGCGAGAGCTCTGTGGCTGGCGCTGGCGACGGATACCGGCTGGTTTCGTTTTTCTAACGCTGGCCGGCTTGCCTTTCAATGCGCCGAGAGACTTCTTGAGGGCGGACTCGATCCTGAAGAATTGTACAGTCTCATCTACGGATCGCGCAGCGGGCAGAAGACTCGCCTTTGGGGAAGAGTACTCCTGGAGCACCAGCTCTCCCTTGATGGCCGCCTGGTCTGGAGCGTTATTTCACGGGAGACCCTGGCTGAGACGGGCGCTGTCCGGGAGGACCTGGATGGGGCTATCGACATCCTCAAGGGTGTCAAGGGCGCCCATGCCGCAGCCCTGCTGTCGCAACTGGACGACGGGTCTTTCAAGGTCAGTTTGAGGTCTGTGGAAAGTATAGATGTCGAGCGTGTCGCGCGCGAGTTGGGCGGTGGGGGGCACGCCAAGGCCGCGGGCTACAGCGCCACGGGAACTGCGCAGGAGATACTCGATACTCTCAAGGACGTTCTGAGTACACAACTCGACACGTAGGCACCGCAGGAGCCTGGGGACGGGGACCTGAGGCCAGGGCTGAAAACCAGGCCTGGCAGATCTCAGAGAGTGGACTCAAACTCCTCGAGGTCTTCGAGATCTTCAGAGTCTTCCAGGCTATCAAGCTCTTTTTCGAGAACCTCGAAACGATCCTGGTAGAGCCTGTAGCGTGGATCTTCCCTGAGGTTGCCCAGGTCAGGGTCTGTCTTCATGTGGTCGAAGTTGTCATAGCCGAGCTCGAAAGCACAGTCCAGTGCCATGATAGCGTCGTCTATTTCGCCAAGAAGGCTGTGGCTGCAGGCGAGGTTGTAGTAGAAGCAGGGATCTTCCGGATAGAGGTTGATCAGGATCTGGTCGGTTTCGAGTCCCTTGCGGTGCTTCTTCAGTCGCGAGTAGATGTGTCCCAACGAGACCAGCAGTCCGAGTTCTTTCTTGGTGTAGCCCGGAGTGTCCAGGGCTTCCCAGTTGACCTTTTCGAGGGCGATTTCCAGCAGAGACATCTCGAATTCGAGGCCGAGCGCATCGAAACCAAGAATCTCATCCGCTTCCTCGGGCAGGTCAATCTCTTTCCAGGACCATTGGTGTGTGTGCATCGGCTGTTATTCTTTTGCCTTCTGAAGGGCTCGAACTCTTCTGATAAGTCTGATGAGGAAGCGCCCGGAGTTCCGATGTCCGCAAAAGCGTCCATGGCGGCTTAAAGCACTTATGTCCTCCTGAAACATTCTACCACCACTGAGAATCACCGCAAGAACCCCTCTTGGGATGTAGGGGGTTCGGCAGGCTTGACTTGCGTCGTAGACGGACTACTATCGCCAGATGAAATCATTAAGTGGAGTCGCAGCAAAGACATGCGTTGGCTACCGGTAGTAAAGACGGAAAACGGTGAGAGCTCCATCCAGGAGCGCTCCTCGGAAGGATCCCGTATCGGCGAGGGTTTGTTGACGGAGGGTTCCTGCGATGAACTCGCGGCCAGCCCGGGAAGCGAAATGATCGGCGGGGCGCCCCTCGACCGGAGGGTTTATTTCGAGGTCTTCGGTTGTCAGATGAATAAGCTCGATGCAGAGTTGATGCTCGGAGTTCTCAACGAAGATGGCTACGAGCTCACCGATGATCCCCGGGACGCGGGCGTCATCCTCTACAACACCTGCGCGATCCGGGAGCAGGCCGAGAACAGGGTCTTTTCGAAGCTGGGGAATTTGAAGGGGTTGAAGGATGCCCGTCCTGACCTGGTGATCGGGATGCTCGGTTGCGGGGCCCAGAACCATCAGCACGACATCTTTCGCCGCTACCCCCATGTGGGGATCGTTTGCGGGCCGGGTGAATTTCTACGTTTGCCCCAATTGATTGACCAGGCCCGGGAGGAGGGGCAGGTAGCTGCTCTCGATCTCGACAAGCCGGTACGGTTCGCTCGTACGAAAAATCTTGGCCCTCGGCCTCATCATGCTTTTGTGTCGGTGATGCGGGGTTGTGACATGGCCTGCACCTATTGCGTTGTGCCCACCACCCGAGGTGGCGAGGTCAGCCGTCCGGTCAGCGAGATCATCGAGGAGGCCGATGCCCTTGTAGCCTCCGGCGTGAAGGAGATCACGCTTCTCGGGCAGACAGTGAACTCCTACGGTAAGCGCCTGGCTCCCGGCCGAAGGATCGGGCTGCAGCATGTGCTCTGTGGTCTGAATCAACTGGACGGACTGGAGCGGATTCATTTCATCACATCCCATCCGCGGTTCATGAACCGGGAGCTGGTTGAGGCTATGGGAGAACTCGACAAGGTGTGCGAATACCTGCACCTGCCGGTACAGTCGGGCTCGGACGATGTTCTGCGGCGTATGCTGCGGTCCTATACCATGAAGCACTACCGGAAGGTCATCGATGATTGCCGGCAGCTGGTTCCCGGCATCGCGCTTGCTACGGATTTCATCGTCGGCTTCTGTGGTGAGACAGAGGCCGAGTTTGCCGAGACCGTCAAGCTGCTTGAGGAGGTGCGTTTCAACGGCGCCTATATTTTCAAGTATTCCGAACGTCCCGGAACTCCCGCCGCCGAGTTCGCGGATGATGTTCCTGAAGAGGTCAAACGTGAACGAAACCAGGTCCTGCTTGAAATCCAGAGACGTATCAGCCAGGAGCTCAACAGCGAATCAATTGGCCAGGAAACCGAGGTCCTGGTCGAGGGGGTGAGCAAGAAGGACAAGACGCGTTGGAGCGGCCGTAACCGCAAGCACCAGATTGTCGTCTTTCCGATCCAGGGAGACGAGAACCTTGTCGGCCAGCTCGTCAACGTGAAGGTCAGGGATGTGACATCGGTCGTGCTGGTAGGGGAGCGTCCCGGGGAGGAGAGCTGAGTGGCCGTTTCCCGTCCTAAACCAGAATTCATGGCTGAGGCGCTTGAGCTTGCCCTGGGGGGGCTGGAGAGCGTCTCTCCCAACCCTCTCGTCGGGGCTGTCGTTGTGCGTGGAGGGAAGGTCATCGGCCGCGGATTTCATCGTGGGTTTGGTCGTTCTCATGCTGAGAGGGAGGCCCTGGAGGCGGCGGGCAATGCCAGGGGGGCGGATCTCTATGTCACCCTTGAGCCGTGCGCTCACCATGGAAAGACTCCGCCTTGTTGCGAAGCTGTCCTGGAGGCGGGAATCAAGAGGGTCTTCTTTTCAGCTTCCGATCCGAACCCCGAGACGCGCGGCAAGGGGCCGCGGCTTCTGCGGAAGGCGGGAGTGGAGGTCCGCGGGGGGCTTCTTCGAAAGGAGGCCCTGTCTCAGAACGCGCCCTATTTTTTCTGGAGAGATAAAGGCAGGCCATGGGTGGTGCTGAAATGGGCCATGAGCCTCGATGGGAAGATAGCTACGGCCGGGGGTGAATCTCAGTGGATCACCGGCGCGAAGGCCCGCGCCAGGGGACACTCTCTGCGCAGGCGGGTGGATGCGGTGCTGGTCGGCACCGAGACGGTCCTGGCGGATGACCCCCTCCTGACTCCAAGGCCGGCCGGCGGCCGGACCCCGCTCAGGGTGATCCTTGACCGCAGGGGGCGTCTGCCAATGAAGCTCAAGCTCTTGTCCCATTCCCGGGTAGCGGGCAGGGGGCGGCGTCTCTACGTCAGCGTTCCCGGGGCGAATAGCGCCAGGCGCCTTGGTGAGCTCGAACGCCGGGGGGTGGAGACTCTCCTGCTGCCTTCGGCCGCCGCCGGCCTGGACCTTGGCTTGCTGCTGGCCGAGTTGGCGAAGCTGGAGATCTCCCAATTGCTCGTAGAGGGAGGCGCCAGGCTTGCCGGAGCCTTCCTTCGGGATTCCCTGGCCCAGGAGATCGCCGCCTTCGTCGCTCCGAAAATCATCGGCGGAGAAGATGCCCTCTCGCCTGTTGGCGGTGAGGGCTTCAGGAAACTGGCGGAGTCCCTTTCTCTTTCTGACCTGCGGCACGAGGCGCTTGGAGCAGATCTCTTCCTGAGCGCGAAGATTCGACCTGCCGGGAACTCCCGTTGATCCGGTCGTTTGCCCTAAGGCATTGCAGGAAAAATGCTTGGGTGGTTGATTCGGGGGGCGGAGGTAGGTTTTTTAAGACAAGAGACTCGAATTTTATGATGAGTTTTGTTTAAATAACCGACTTTGAAAAACCATCGGAGCAGTAGGCGAGGCCCTTCGAGGCAGAGGGGACAGTGGAGATCAGCTCATGATTAAGGTAAAGAATATTACCAAAACCTACGGAGCGACAGTCGCCGTAGACGACGTCAGCTTTGAGGTCGGGCCGGGTGAGATCCTCGGCTTCCTTGGGCCGAATGGAGCCGGGAAGTCGACGACCCTGAAAATTATAACATCCTACGTGGTAGCAGACTCCGGCAGCGTCTATGTGAATGACATAGAGGCTCTTGATAACCCCATGGAGGTGAGGAAGGCCATTGGCTACCTGCCTGAGAGCACGCCGCTCTATATGGACATGCAGGTTGTTGAGTATCTTGAGTTTGTCGCCCGGGTCCGGCAAATGTCGGGAGCCGAAGCCAAGTCGGCGATCGACCGGGTTGTTGAGATGGTCGGCTTGCGCCGCATGCTGCGCAAGAACATCGGGCACCTCTCGAAGGGCTACAAGCAGCGGGTAGGCATAGCCCAGGCGCTTTTGCATGATCCCGGGATCCTGATCATGGACGAGCCGACCAGCGGCCTCGATCCGCACCAGATTATCGAGATCCGAGAGCTGATCAGGACCCTTGGAAAAGAGAAGATGATCATTCTCTCCAGTCACATTCTCCAGGAGATCTCGGCCATTGGAACTCGCATCATGATTATCAAGGATGGACGGATCGTGGCGGATGACACCCCGCAGAACATGCAGCGATCGCTCGGCGACAAAACTGGCTTCCGGGCCAGGGTCCAGGGGCCCGCGGAAGAAGTCGCTGCCGCCCTGAAAGGGCTCGATGGAGTTAATTCCGTTGAGATCACCGCTGGCGGCGGAACTGATACAGAGTTCCGGCTGCTCACGAGCGCGGGGGAGGATATCGGCTCCAGGGTTTTCAAGGCCGTCGCCGGAAAAGGCTGGGAACTCTCCGCCTTGTCGCCGGATGAACACAGCCTCGAGGACGTCTATCTCGAGTTGACCAAAGATGCCGCCTCCACAGGCCCTGCCGGTAATGGAGCGGCGGCCCAGTTGCCAGAGTCTCCCGCCGGAGAACCAGAGGCCGCTGCCGTGGTACAAGACGCGATTTCGGAAGAGTCTGGAGACGACGTCCCGGCTCAAGAGCAAGAGGGAGCCTGAGAACCATGCGAAATATCCTGACAATCTCTCGACGCGAGGTGGCGGCCTACTTCAACTCGCCGATCGCCTACATTTTCATGATCCTGTTTATCTTCATTCTCTCGTTCCTCTTCTTCGTTTTCTTTCCCTTCTTTTCCCAGACCAATCCGGATCTCAGGAACTTCTTCTTCTGGTTCCCCTGGGTGCTGTCGATCTTCATTCCCGCTGTCACCATGCGCCTGTGGAGTGAAGAGAGACGTTCGGGAACGATTGAGCTGTTGCTGACCTGGCCGCTGCAGGCCTGGGAGGTTGTTGTCGGTAAATACCTGGCCGGCCTGTTCGTTATCGCGATCAGCCTCATCTTGACTCTCGTTGTGCCTATGAGCCTCAGCTCGTCGGTGAGCTCGTTAGAGTGGGGGGTCATCTTCACCTCTTACCTGGGGGCGCTGCTGATTTCGAGCGTCTATATCGCCCTGGGGTCCTGGGCCTCCACGCTGACGAACAACCAGATTGTTTCTCTGTTGATCGCCATCGCTTTTTCACTCGTGATGGTCGGAATCGGTTATCCGCCGGTGGTGAAATTCCTCAACGCCCTTCCGGGGCTCGGGAACTTCATTGGCTGGTTCGGGACGGACTCTCATTTCCGCGAGTTTTCAAAAGGACTTATCAATCCCGTCGGACTGATCTACGGCTTCAGTCTTACGGTTTTCTTCCTGGTGCTGAACAACCTGTTCGTTGAAGGCAGGAAGTTCTAAGGAGGAGTTAATATGACTGACAGCAGACAATATCGAAAAAAATACTATATCAACAGCGGCATCACTCTCGTCCTCCTGCTCGCGGTTCTCTCCATGTTGAGCATTACCGCCGACGAGACCAGCGGCCTCAAGATGGATTTTACCAAGGATGGTCTCTACACGATCTCCGACGCTACAAAGGACATCTTCGGGCAACTCGAAGACAAGGTGAAGATCACCTATTACTGCAGTGAAGAGCTGCCGAGTTTTCTTGCCACCATCGTCAGGGATACCGAGGACCAGTTCGAGGAGTTGAGGAAGATCTCGGGCGGGAAGCTGCGGTTTGAGATCGTCAATCCCGATGACCTCGCGGATGAAGCTGCGGCGGAGGCTACCGACGCGTACATGGTTGATTACGATAAAGAGAACTACGAAGCGCTGGAGGAGCCGGAGCCGCCCATGGATATCCAGGCGATGATGGCTGGTCGCCAGCGCGAGAGCCCTGAAAACATCAGGAAGAGGCGCCAGGCGAGGGCGAAGGAGAGAGCCAGCGCCACAAAGAAGAGCGAGGATGAGGCGTACCGGGAGATCCTCCTGGCTGAGTTCAAGCAGAGGGAGCTTCGCTCCCTGGCCGAGGTGGGCGTCAATCCCTACATCGTTCCCGATCGTACGGCCAACTCGGTGAAGCAATTGAGAGTCTACAGCTCGATCAAGATCTCCTATCTTGACCGCCCGGCGGAGGTGATTCCGTTTCACAGTTCGCTGGAAAGTCTCGAATACGAGTTGGCCTACCGGATCGTCAAGGTGACACAGCCCCAGAAGCCGGTTGTCGCCTTCTTTGATGCCCGTAAGCCGCCTGCTCCTCCGGTAAATCCTGCCCAGCCGACCCAGCCGCCGCCTTCTGACTACGCCGCTGTGATTAATTTTCTTCAGGAGTTGGTTGACGTAAGGCAAGTCTCTCTCAAGGAGGGAGATTCTATTGATGATCTCGTCAAGAACATCAAGGGTGAGGCCGAGCGGAAGCGGAAGGAAGAGCTCGGAGAAGAGCCTTCCGGGGAGGTCACCCTGGAGGAAAGTGATTACGCCGGCTCTATCAAATGCCTCGTGGTAGCGCAGCCTGATGCGCTTGAGGACCGCCAGGTGTACGAGATCAACAGGGCTGTGTCGATGGGTATTCCCACAGTATTTCTCGTCTCTCCATACACCATCGACATCTCCCAGCAGACCGGCTTGCCGCGGGGAATCCCTATTACACTGCTTAACAGCGGCCTGGAGGATCTCTTCAAATCCTGGGGCGTGAGCCTTGGCGATGAGATGCTGGCGTCTAACAATTCGGGGGGGATTATGCTTCCTCGCAGGGTGGGCGGGTTTACCATGCTGATGGCGGCACCTGTTTCATTCGTGGTGTCTCCCAGCGGCAAGAGCATTAACTCGGAGTCAAGCCTCACAAACAGGATCGGCGAACTCGCCCTGCCCGCGACGGCCGGTCTGAAGATCAGCAAGGTGGAGGGGCTCGAGTACGAAGAGCTGGCCAATTGCGGCGAAGAGTCCTGGTCGGTCAAGATCGATCCACTGGAAGGAATGAACAACCCCTTCAACCGGGGTCGTCCCAGCGGTCCCACGATCTCGGCTTACCAGCAGAAGCTGATGGGGAGCAAGGACCCCGAGGAATTTAACGATTTTATCAAGCCAATGGCTCTGGCCGCGTTTCTGAAAGGTAAATTCGCCTTCAGGTTCGAAGGAGAGAGCGTACCTGAATGGAAAAAGCCTCCCGCTGGCGGTGCCAACCCGCATTCGGGAATTCCCGGCCTTCCGCCCGGCCTTCCGCCTGGCCTTCCGCCCGGCCTGACGCCGGGGGTACCTCCGGGCGATGGAGACCTCCTGCCGAACCCCGCTGACCCTCTCGCCGACGAGGCTCTCCAGGAGGAAGCTCCGAAGCCGGCTCCCGCAGCAGCAGCAGCAGCCCAGGAAAGCCCCGCCAAGGCCCCGCCGGCTCCTGCAACTGCTGAGAAGGTTCCCGTTACCGCACCCGCGGCGACGAAAGAGGGGGAGAAAGCTCCTCCCGCTGAGAAGCCAGCTCCGCCAAAGGCTCCGGCTCCCAAGGCGCATGTCGATGTGAAGGATGGCAGGGTTCTCTTCCTCTCGAGCGTCGATATGCTGAAGAATGATTTTGTCACCAATGCTCAGCAGTTACCCGCTTACATGCGCAATGCCGAATTCTTTCGCAACTGCATTGAGAATTTCGCGCTGGATGACAGGCTCATGAAGATCCGGCGTAAAAATCTGACCGAAAGAACATTCGAGGAAGGCAGTGATGACAAGGCCTTCACGATCATCTTCCTGAACCTTGTCGGGCTCCCTCTCCTGGTGGGAATTTTCGGTCTGCTCCGTTACTGGCTCAGAAGTAGCCGCAGCGTGGCTTACGAGCGTGATTTCCTGCAGGGGCGGTAGGGTGTCACAGGAATTAAAAGTCAGTTATTCGACTTAGGAGAAGCTTTAGCGATGAATAAGACCATCACCGTCTGCCTCGGCCTGGTTTTAGTGCTTGGCGGCGTCTATTTTGCCAGCAAAGGTCCCTGGGGTCAGATCGAGGAGGAAAAGACCGCCGGGTTCAAGAAATTCAGCGACACCGATTTTTCCGCGGCAAAGCGCATTGAAATCGGCAAGGGCAAGGAGGACCGGGTTAAGCTCGAGAAAAAAGATGGGCAGTGGGTGGTGGCTTCCGCCTACGGCTACAAGGCTGATCCGAAGGTGGCTGAGGACATCATCAAGAGCGTAAGCGGTATTCGCAATGGCGAAGAGGTTGCCGAACTGAAGGAAAGCCACAAAAACTTCGAGGTGGATGACGTGCGCGGCAGCAGGATCAGTTTCTTTTCAGGCGATGGGAAGGAGCTGGGCACGCTGGTGGTAGGGAAGACCGCGCAGTCGCGCGACCTGAATAAGACGCTTGTTTTTTCCCGGTTCGGCTCCGATGACGAGACCTACAGGATCGCCAGCAAGGTGCGAAGCGATGCCAAGCTCTGGAGCAAGATAGAAAACAAGAATTACCTGGAGAAGGAGATCTTCAAGCTCGAGAGCGAGGAGGAGGTCTTCGAACTGCGGCTCTCGCGCCCGGGGCAGGATGACCTCCTTGTCGAGCGGAAGAGCGAGGAGGTTCCTGTAGAGGAGGAGGCCTCCGAAGACGCTGAGAAGGCGGAAAAGAAGGAGGGAGACGAAAAGAAAGCTCCCGGGACAACCACGGTGGAGTATTTCGTCGCAACCTCCGGGAGCAAGACCCAGCGAGTGGACACTGAGAAGGAATGGTCGGCAAAGAGCCTGGTCGATAAGGGACGCAGCCTGCGGATCGAAGATGTCTCGGAGCCGAAGGACCTTGCGGCCTATGGGCTTGACAAGCCCCAGCTCAAGGCTAGCTATCGATACAGGGTGAAGGGTAAGGCTGATGCCCCAGTCAAGGAGCTCTCCGTTCTCTTCGGCAACGCGGTCAAGGATGAGAAGGGCGAGGACAAGGAATATTTCCTCACCCTGACGGGGGAGGGGAACGCGGGGCGCATCTATACCGTCAGCAAATGGACCTACGAAGGGTGGGACAAGAAATTCGAGGACTTCCTTCCCGAGCCCAAAGAGAAGAAACCTGGGGAAGGAGCTGGAGGGGAGGCCAATGGGACCACTCCCGTCATTCCAGGACCTCCTGTGCCGGGCAACAAGCCCGCGGCCGGTGTTCCTCCTGTGGAGGGAAAAAAAGACTCTTCCGCGGGCGCCGGGAGCGATGCTGGTGGCCAGCTCCCAGACGCCAGTGCGGAAGACGGTGGACAGTCGAACCCTTCAGACGGTTAAAAAGTCACCTGATCTTTTCTTCTTCTGCTCAGCTTCTCAGTTCCCGGAGGCACTGGTGCAGCTGAGGGTGTCCGGGGACGTGTCTATGCCAGCGACCGGGAAAGGCGCGCTGGGCGGAGGCGATCCCGGAGTACTGATGTAGTTCAGGAGCTGCGTCGAATCCGTGATGTTGACGTAGCCGTCATCGTTCAGGTCGGCCGCATCCAGGCACTCCGGAGCGGGCGCAAGACCGAAGATCCAGTCCATCATGCGGCTGGCGTCGGCCTCTGAGATGATGCCATCGCCGTTGACGTCTCCGCGGAGAAATACTGGTTCGCCGGACTGGTTCTGGCCGTTGGTAGGTGGTCCAACGGGCCCGGAGACCACGGTGACGGCTCCCGGGTGCAGAACGGGCGTGTAGGAGATTCCATCACGGGTGAAGTTGTTCTCCAGCGGGGGGCCGCCTGGCTCAACGGGAAAGCCGTCGGTAAGCTCCAGCAGCGACTGTCCGTCAGGCGCGTCGGCCAGTATTTTCGCCTCGATAGCGAACAGGACGTGCGTCTGTCCGGCTGTGAGGCCTCCGCTCTCAAAGGGAGGGAAGACGTCAAAGAGGGCTGACATGGTGAAGCAACCGATCTCGGGCATGATTCTCGGCCCGACCCAGTCAGGTCCGAGCTGGATGGTGTCGCTGCCGATCAGCGTAAGGTTGGTGATCTCGATGACCTCGGGATCGTAGGTTCCCGCGACCGTAAAGCCCTCGATCTCTTCGGTTTCACTCATGGCGCGGATCGGGATAACGATCGAGTCGCCAGGAGCTCCAGTGACCGAGTCAATCATGAAGTGGTGGGGCGCAGGCTCTTCCGCGGTCACGACTTCTGCGACCGTGATGCTGCCGGGAACGACCTCTGGATCGAAGCTCTGGGCGAGAACAACGACGGTGTTCTCAATCGCGGGGTCGCCGGCCGCCTGGGGGAAATCAATTACCGAAACTCCCGGAGGGGCGTTGTCAGGAACATCGAAGATCATACGAACGATCTCGGTGTTCTGGCCTGCGGGAATCGTAGTTCCATCGTAGGGGGGGAGGAAGTCGATTATCGTATGGAAGCCCATGGCGTGATGGCCGGGGATTCCACCGATGACGACATCTTCTTCGTGAATCTGCCAGTTGGTGAAGTCGGCGGAGCGAAGGAGGAGGCCAGTGGTATTAGCCGAGGGGTTCTCGACCACGGCGGGATCGAAACCCACGATCAGGCTGAGAGCGTCGACAGGCTCAGTGTTGGTGAGATAGAACAGGATTCCGGTCCTGTCGTCTCCCTGGCTGACTTCGATGTTGCCGGCGCTGAACTGCAGGAGATCCTGCGGTTCGACCGGATCAACGGGATCAACCGGATCAACGGGATCAACGGGATCAACCGGATCTGTCCAACTCCAGTCGCTCAGCAGGTAGTGGAGCTCGTTGGTGGAGCTGACGACAAGGTCAAGGACTCCGTCGCCATCGAAATCGGCCACGGAAACATTGGAGGCCTCAGGCGTATTCAGGAGCTCTTCGCCGGCGCCCTGGGCAAAGCCGTTACCCGTGTGGTCGTCCGCGTAATAGGAGATCCGGCCGGGGACTCTCTGGGCGAGCACCAGGTCGAGGGCGCCCTGTCCGCTCAGATCGCCGCTTACAAAGCTGTTTCGGACGTTTCCGGTGGAGATTGAATTGGTATTCTCGGTCCAGAACTCACCTGTTTCAGCATCCTGGGCGAGGAGAATGAAAGGTGAGCTTTCCGAGTTTTCGTTCTGCTGGAGCAGCACAAGAATGTCCGGAGTGCCGTCGCGGTTGAAGTCGTCAACAGCCACCTGGCTGGCTTCAACTTCCTCGTAGAGGACGGTCTCGGGGCCAATGTTGCCGCCGGCCTCGACGAGATGGTAGGTGAGCCCGCCGGCGCTGTCGCCGTAAACGAGGTCGACATGTCCATTGCCGTCAAGGTCAGCCGTAACGATTGGAGTTCGGGAGCGAAGGGTCTCGCCCACGTAGATTGTTCTCGAACTGCCGGGACCCTGGATGGTGACCCTGAGGCCCGAATCGGTATTCATGAGAATGTCATCCGGGGCTCTGTGATCAAGATCTGTGACGGTAATCGAACGTACCGCCGCCCGGGTGAAGGTCTCAGGTCCCCTGGCGAGATTGAACTGGCCTGGGCTCCGGGTGTTGTTCCAGACGGTGAGAAGACAGTCCCCGAGGCCAAGCAGGAGATCGTAATCTCCGTCCATATCGACGTCTGAAGCGGCGATGGAGAGGATTTTCTGATCGATCTCAAAGGTCATGGCGCTGGAGAACGTGCCGTTTCCGAGATAGGTGACAATCTCGATGGCGCGGCCATCTTCATTGATATGTACCGTCTCAGGCTGGCTGTCACCGTCGAGGTCGATGGCCAGCATCTGGAGGACACTTCCATTGGTCTGGTAGTTGACGGCTCTCCGTCCTTCTTCGGCAGGCTCAAAGGCGGTCGCATGAAAGGTGAAGCTGCAGCCGGCAAAGGTCTCGCCCGTGACGCTGCTGATACCATCAAGAAGACTGATGGAGATTTTTTCGCCGGGGGCGTAGGGCCGCTGAGGGATGATCCTCAGGCTCTGTTCGTTGCCGGTAACGTTCTGTACTGCGACAGCCACATGGCCGCTGACGGCGCCATAGACCAGGACGGTATCCCTGTTGGCCGTGAAGGGATCCAGGGAATCTGAGAAACCGATCTCAATTACCTCCAGGGGATTGATACCCGTGGCGAAGGGCGCCGGGGTGATGCTGGTGATAGTGAGGGGGGTGTCCTCGACAGGCGGTTCGGGCTCGGGATCTACCGGCTCAGGTTCCACATTGCCGGGGTCGACACTGAAACTGAAAGAGAAATCCTCGAGCGAGGTTCCCGCGGACGAACGGATACTCGATGAGAGCTCCACCGTTACAAGCTCGTTGGGCACCAGCGTTTTTCCAGGCTGGAAGGAGACCCTTCGATCAGGATTCCTTCCTTCGTTATGGAAGCTGAAGGAACCTGAGATGTCGCCGCTTTGTTCGCCGGTTACGACGAAGCTATCCGCGTGGATACTGTTGCGGTTGATCTTGTAAGAGAAGATCACCTCGATGGCCGAATCCGGTGAAACGTTTTCGGCGCCGTCGGGGGGCGAGTGGTCAACGACCGTGATTCGAGGGCTGAGGGTTTCGCTGCAGGAAACCATGGACAGGCCCAGGACTATTGCGCAGAGACAGAGACTCAATTTACGTGACGTAAAAGTATTCATACTTATCAACCTGTAGGGTTCGATTTCTAACCTGTTGATACACATTCATGTCAATTGACATGATTTTTGAAACACATCCGCAGGAGCAAACACACCAGCATCCCTGCGGTAAACAATTGATAGCAAACGGGTTATCAGACCTCAAAAGTCAGATAGCCGGTGAAGACCCAGAACATCCGGCTGAATAACTACCATCGGAACGATCTGGCTTTTTCTGCACTATTCATTGGTTCTTTAGTGTTATGAGCCTTTAGGTTGACTGGGGGGGGACAGATTCTTACCATAGGCCGTTCAATTGGCCCCTAAGGCTCTGAAAATGAAGAAGTTGAGTTAGTTACTCGATGGTCTCGTAAAGTTGCCTGTGGGTCTTGAGGAGGCAGTTAGCCCGGTTTTTGCAGTATGACGGCACAAAATAATCTACAGATCCAGGCCCATAGAACCTGGTCGATCATTCGCTATTTCTATCTCGCTCACGTTCATTTCCGCAGCGAGTACGAGCGCTATGACAAGAAGGTCATGAGCTATTCGCGGGCCAGCGGTATCGATCGAGAGTTCCTGCGTCTGAATACGGAGGAATTGGCTGGTTTGCTTGAGTTCAAGAGCCTCGAGTCTCTTCGTGATGACTACATCCAGGAGCTCAAGGATCTCTGCCATGATGTATTCAGGACAGCGGATCGGACGGATCCGCTTGACCGTTATGTTTCAGATATCTTCCATGAGGTCTCAATTCTCAAGGAGGAGCACTATACGGTTAAGACCTACGCTCCCCAATATGAGCGCGATTCCGATGAGGTGGAGCTGAAGTTTATTCTCGACGACGCTCATACGGTATTTCCCAAGAAGTTGACACAGATTCGCTATCTTTTCGGCAAGGCGCGTGAGCGCATGGAGAAGATCCTTCCAACGGTTCGTTCCATGCCGATTGTAGTCAGATCTCTGTATCTTCATCGAAACGAGGACTTTATTCGTAACGCCTATCCTAAGGGGCTGAAGGCTTTCTATTCCCATATGTACCCCCTGGGAGCTTTTGAGGGCTATTACCAGGTAGCTCAGAGTTTTTATCACTCGAGTTTCTTTCGCGAGGCTCTCAAGGCTTTTCGCTTGGCGGAAAACGAGTACCAGGCGGCGTCAGGACTTTACAAGGAGTTGCTGAAGTCCGAGAAGGAAGCAGGCGGTTCTTCTGATGAGGAGGCATTGCCAAGGGAGCCGCGCTGGACTATTCGCTCCATCCGGGCAAAGATCGGTCGAATTCAGAAGAGGCGGGCCCGGAAGCGAAAAACTTCCGTGTCTTTGAAACGTTTCGGGGCGGGGAAGTAACAAGGTTTACAGTTAAAGTCCTGTTTTGAGAGATGAATTGTGCAGAATTTCGCAGACCGGCTTGACCAGGCCATCGAGAAGAAGAGCAGTTGTCTTGTAGTGGGCCTTGATCCTGTCCTTGAGCGCCTTCCGGGGGAGGTGCTTGCCGAGGTAGGAGTGCCGGCGCAGGGGGAGCCGGGATGGACGGCGCGCGCCGCTTCCGCCACAGGGCTCTTTTTGAGGGGGGTTATCGATTCAGTTGCTCCCCACGCGGTGGCGGTGAAGCCCAACGCCGGTTTTTTCGAGCGTTTTGGGGCTGTTGGTATGGATTGCCTGCGCGAGGTAAGTGAGCATGCCGCCAAGCAGGGGCTGCTGGTGATCTGTGACGCTAAGAGGGGAGATATCGGGCATACGGCAGCAGCTTACGCCGAATCAATCCTGGGTGAAACTCCAGACACCCTGGGGCCGGTAACGGATGCGGTGACGCTCAATCCTTACCTTGGAGAGGATTCTCTGCGCCCTTTTCTCGATAAATGTTCCACCGGCAAGGGTCTCTTTATCCTGGTCAGGACCTCGAATCCTTCAGGCTCTGATATCCAGGAGCTCCAGGTGGATGGAGAGCCTCTCTATCTCAAGGTTGCAAGACTGGTCGGTAAGTGGGGAGAAGATTTCAGGGGAGAGGGAGGACTGAACCCGGTAGGTGTCGTTGTTGGCGCAACTGCTCCCGGTCAGGCCGCAGCTGTTCGAAAAGAGCTTCCCGAGGCGTTTTTTCTCGTGCCGGGCTATGGGGCGCAGGGTGGCGGAGCGGAGGAACTGGCGCCCTTTTTCATCGAAGGGGGCAAGGGGGTTGTGGTTAATTCTTCACGATCGGTTCTCTATGCTTTTGACGGCCATGGAGGAGACTGGCGTGCGGCTGTAGCTGAGGCAGCCTCCAGGGCAAGAGAAGATCTTGAAGCCGTTCGCTCCTCCAGGGTCTGATCCGGTCTTATCCGCGTCCGGCTCTCTCAGCCCTTGCCGGTTGATTCTTCGGGTTTGTGGCCCTTGAGCTTCCAGTGCAGGAAGGCTTCGACAAAGGGAAGCAATTCACCATCGAGAACAGCCTGTACGTTCCCGGTCTCATGGCCGGTGCGTCGATCCTTGGCAAGGGTGTAGGGTTCAAGGACATAGCTCCTGATCTGGCTGCCGAAGGCGATGTCTCCTTTTTCACCGTACATTTCCTGCAGTTCCTCTTCTCGCTTGCTCTCCTCGAGGAGAGCAAGCGAGAAGAGGAACTGCAGGAAATGTACGGTGAAAAAGGAGACA
>Ga0066842_10000065_pt1 | contig 27642 bp, 25 predicted proteins | sample ETNtaG_19_FD_67289 | JGI IMG/M metagenome (GOLD analysis project Ga0066842, IMG submission 67289) | Marine microbial and viral communities from oxygen minimum zone, Eastern Pacific Ocean - ETNP201302PF86A | ecosystem: Environmental > Aquatic > Marine > Oceanic | place: Pacific Ocean: Eastern...
TCTCTGGGTGATCGGGTCAGCCGAACGATGAGCGGCGACGCTCGCGACGTCGGCGAAGGGGACCTCTATGCGAGAAATGTCTGGTCGGAAGAACTTCGCGCCGACGAGATCAACTCCCTTCATCCGCGACGGGAAGACCCGCTGCGCCTTCAAAAGCGCAACAATGGCGAGGTCATCATCGGCAAGCGTGTTCGCTACCGCCCGAACGATGGCCCGCGCTACGAGATCTCCGACGGCAAACTGACCGCCCAGCATGTTCAGGTTCAGGACGTCACCTGTGCCGACTGTGGCGGCTCTCTGTCCAACCTTCTGCCGCGCTGGCGCCACATGGGGACTTACTTCATCTCCGACCTCGTCAACACCCCGAGCGGAACAATCGTGCCGAAGCCGCAATGCACCGACACGCGTCGAGCTCAGGAGACCAGGGGCGGCAACAGCGAGGAAGCTGGGTATAACGAGAACGACATCGATGGACGCTTCGAGCAGAAAATCATCGTGATCCCGAAGGAAATCGGCGTCCCTCGGCACCAGAATGGCGACTCGGTCTATAGTTTCTACGCCACCCATGCGGGCAACAACTGGCGTGTGTATCCGCGCGTCGACGTAAGCGGAGGCAGCGTCGAGAACGGTGCCGCAACCGCCCTTGCAGCCACCTATTGCGTTTTCACCGGGGGCAACAATCCCAACCCCACCAGTGCTGTCATGAACAACCTGCCGAACAACAATACCGGCTGGTGGAACCGTATCGAGTAAACCGATGGTTGCAGAAAAATCCCGCCCCCGCGGGATTTTTCATTTCAACTTTTTTCGGTCTTTTCCTTTCCCGTCACTTCGCCCACGAGGGTTTCGGCCAACCTTGTATTTACAAGCCACGCACTAAGTGAAGGACAACAGAAATGACTATTCGAACCACTCTTCGTCTCCTGGGCGCAACTGCAATGATCGCCGGCCTGTCGGCCTGCGGCGGCGGTGGCGGTGGGGGCGGCGATCCCGAAGCTTCCTACACGGCAATTCAGCCGATGAAGGGCATGACCGCCGAAGATTACCAGGCTCTCCAGGATCGCGGCGTGATCGCGGCAGACGGCGAGGGCCGCGCCTTCTCCAGCCTCGCATCCACTCGCTCGAGCGACGCCGGATTTTCCGAGGCAGTTGGCTTCCGCAACGATGGTCAGGTGATCATCAACGCCGGACGCACGAACGGCGAGACCACCGAGGCGCCGAGCATCAACGTAGCCATCGGCCAGAACGATGACAACGAGCGCTCCTTCCATCCCGACTACGGCAATGAAACCAACAACGTCGGAAATCAGATGATCTCTGGCGGTCAGGGTGACATCAACGGCCAGACGGTCTATCTGGGGCGCCGGGATGAGCGGGGCGACGAGACGCGCGTCATCTACATTCCGCGCGGCGACAGTGAGATGTATGTCGGCGCCTATGCGTCCGATGTCCACGGAACCCAAGGCACCCATGGTGTTTTCGGCCGTGAGACCACTGCCGGCGAAATGGGTCGCCTGACCGGGACCGCCAGCTACCGCGGCGTCGCCGCCGCATCGGTAAACCGCAATGAGAATGGCTCCAGTGCGGAGGGCGGCTACTACGAGGGCACTTCGACCGCGAACGTGAACTTCGACACCAACCGCGTGAACATGGATGTCTCGCTCGGCCGGGATCGCGAGCTTTCCCCGGGCACTGACACCATCGGCATGACGGTGCAAAACGCCCAGATCGCCAATGATGGGCGCATCACCGGCGCCGCGACCTACAATGGTCTGAGCGTCAACGGTCAGACGGTGACCGGCTCTGTCGATGGTCATTTCTTCGGCCCGAACGGAGAATCCATCGGCGCGACCTACATCGGCACGGCCGGGAACGACAATCAGTTCGGTCATATCGTCGGGCACACAGTCCTCAACCAGGACTGATCCGACGGGGTCGGACGAAGTGCGTGGCTGGCATTGTCCGGCCCGACCACGGGGCGCCTTCGGGCGCCCCGTTTTTCATTGGTTCCAACCTGTGGCACACGAACCGATATTCCTGATCTCTACAGGAATGGCCAATGACAAAACTCGCTGACGACCTTCTCTCTTGGTATGATAAAAACGCCCGGGAATTGCCGTGGCGCATCAGTCCCTCCGCCCGCGCGGAAGGGATGAGGCCAGACCCCTACCATGTGTGGCTCTCGGAGATCATGCTCCAGCAGACGACCGTCATCGTCGTTCGAGGTTACTTCGAAAAATTCACATCCGCCTGGCCACGTGTGGAAGACCTTGCGCAGGCTTCCGACGAGGATGTCATGTCTGCCTGGGCTGGACTTGGATACTACGCTCGCGCGCGCAATCTGCTGAAGTGTGCCCGGCAAATCACCGCCGCGGGAGGTCAGCTCCCCCAACACGAGTCTGATCTCCTCCGCCTGCCCGGCATCGGGCCGTATACCGCGGCCGCGATATCTGCGATCGCCTTCGATCGCCCCGCCAATGTCGTCGATGGAAATGTCGAGCGCGTGATCTCGCGGATCGAAGCGATCACGGAAGAGCTCCCGCAGGGTCGCAGCCGAATCCGCAAAGCCGCCGGACAATACGCCCCAGAGTTTCGACCTGGCGACTATGCCCAAGCCCTGATGGATCTCGGATCGAGCATATGCACCCCGCGCTCTCCGAAATGCGTCGCTTGCCCAGTCTCTCACTATTGCAAAGCAGAGCGTCAAGGTATCCAGGGCACGCTTCCTCGCAAGGCTCCAAAGCGGAAAAAGCCCACCCGGCGTGGCATCGCTTGGGTGGCTCGGACAGATGATGGTGCATGGCTCCTCGAGACCAGGCCTGAGAGCGGACTTCTCGGCGGAACCCGCGGATGGCCCGGGACCGAATGGACAGAGAAGGAGCCAGAAGGAGATCCCCCAGGGAAGGCAGACTGGATTGAAGCTGGTCTGGTCCGGCACACCTTCACGCATTTCCATCTCGAACTGGAGGTTCGCACTGGTCTCATCGATACCGCAGAGACCCTGGACGAGGGCCTCAGTCTCGTTCGCGACCTTGATCCTGATCACCTGCCCAGCGTTATGAAGAAGGCCTTCGAACGAGCCCAAGGGGTTATCTAAGGCCTCCGAAAATCAAATGCGCTCTGTCATTTTGGTCGCGACGCTCGCGACCCAATCTCCTTTGTCTAAGGGGATTTACACATGCGAACCATCGGCACAGCCATTCTCAAACCCACCAAGGGCTGCAATGCAGATTGCAGCTACTGCTGCGCGCCGCCGGACGGCGCCCCGAAGTGGACCCTGAATGAATTCAAGGCAGCCTTCGACGCACTGGAGCCTCGACTCCTGCCTGGGGCCTTCCTCATCTGGCACGGCGGCGAGCCAATGCTCCTCGGAACGCAGTTCTATCGTGAAGCCTATGCATATGCGCAGGCGCGCGTTCCTGGCATCCGGTTCTCGATGCAGTCCAACATGTTGGGCTACAATGATCGTTGGAACGAGATCTTCCGAGACATCTTCAAAGGCTCCGTCTCGACCAGCTGGGACCCTGATGAACTTTGCCGCACAGTCAACGGACGTGCCGATGTCTACTCTCAGCTCTACCACCTCAAGATGGGCAAGATCCTCGACGATGGCTGGCGTCCAAAGGTGATCAGCACCTTCAGCGAAGATACGATCCATCTTGCTCACGACGTCTACGATCGCGCCCTCGCTGAAGCAGAGAAGGGGCGCGTCTACGATATCCGCATCAACTATCGCTACCCGGCCGGCCGCGCTGCCACTGAAGGCCCTGCCATTATGCCGGAGACCTACGGTCGCGTCCTGCTGGAAATCTACGACCGGTGGATCTCCGATACGCCCGACTTCGTTGTCACGCCTCTCGACCAGATGTTCCTCAAAGTCACGGGACGGGAAATCGCTCGCTGCCCATGGGCGAAAGGCTGCACGGGACATATTGTCGGCATCGAGCCGAACTTCGATGTGCACAACTGCGGAGAGTTCGCCGATCTCGATGATCCAGAGTTCCGCTTCGGCAATCTGATCGACGATGGCATCGAGGCCTGCCTGACATCGCGCGCCGCGCAGCGCCTCGCCATGCGGCGCGTCAAACAACCAAAGAGCTGTCAAAGCTGCATCCACTTCACCGAATGTGAAGGCGGCTGCATGCGAGACGCCGTCCTGTTCGACCGCGGGGTCTACGGAAAGTTCTTCTACTGCGAGAGCTGGCAAGAGGTGTTTTCGCGGGTCAAGGAGAGCATCCTCAGTGGTGAGGCGGACGCCGCTCTGGCCAAATTCGGCCACGACCCAGAGCACATGCGGGAGATTGTCCGCAAGCGTGTGATCGCTGGCCTCGAGGCAGGAAAAACCAACATGCGCCGGCCGGTTCTCGCCGCAGGCTACGTTCCATCTTTCGAAACGCTGCACGGGGAGGTCGATCTCGCCTGATGTCCGAACTTCCGACACCTCAGCAATCACGCCTGCGCGACGCAGACCGAAAGGGAAAGCCCGTCGTGGCTTATCTCAAGCCGTCTGACTATTGCAACGTCGGGTGCGACCACTGCTATTTGCCGCTGGCCGTTCGCCAGAACAAATCTCGCATGCACGAGGATACTCTCGACCAAGCCATTCAGGCAGTGCGTGAGATGGTAGAGCGGCAACGCGCTCCTGGCGCGCTGATCGTCTGGCACGGCGGCGAGCCGCTTGCGTTGCCGTCTGACTACCTCCGCGATGCCTGCGAACGTGTCCGCAAGGCCATGCCTGATGCGGTGCAATCCATCCAGACCTCCCTCGTTCCGTTTCGGGAAGAATGGGCTCCGATCATCGCGGATTACTTCGAAGGCCATATCGGCACATCGATCGATTTTTCTCAGCGCACGATCCGCGGAGATGTCGGCCGCTACCACGAAATGTTTCTTTCCAAGGTGGAGGCCGCGCGCGCTCATGGCTTCTCGGTCACGCCAGGCGTCGTTCCTTCAAAGGGCGAGCTGGGCCGTGGCGCCGAGATCGTCGATTGGATGCATGAGCATGGCTTCAACGAGTGGAATATCGATCGCTACAACAGCTTCGGTGGCGATGATCCCATGCGTCCGACGAACCAGGAGCACAGCCGCTTTCTTACCGAGGTATTCGACCGCGTGATGGAGCTCGCCGTTGACGGCCACCTCATGCGGGTAAACACGGTCCATGCCGCGCTGAGCGGCATCCTGACCAACCAGGGCGGAGATCGCTGGGGCGGCTCCTGCTCGCGTGATTTCATCGTCGTCAATCCTGATGGGTCGACGAGTGCCTGCCCCGACAAGATCAGCTTCGAAAGCTTCTCCAACATCAAGGACGGTTTCGAAGGTTTCGAAGCCTCCGAAGCTCGCAAGCGATGGATCAGGATGCATCTCACGGGACATCGCAACGAGGACTGCCCAACATGCCCGTTCAATACCTTCTGTCGCAGTGGATGTCCTTTGACACCCAATGCGCCCGAAACCGAAGGCGAATGTTCCGGCTATCACCGTCACCTGCGGCACGCTCGGACCTTTGCCAATGAGAACCCGGATCTCGCGACCCGATACTTTCTTCAGGACCTGACCCAATGACCGAAACAAGCGCCACCGATGGTCGCCTGCCCTCGAGCCAGGCATTCGATCACCTGGTCTATCTCCGGGTATTCGAAGGCTGCAACCTGCACTGCCAGCACTGCTTCATTCCCTCGAATCCCAAGCGCATGACGATGGAAGACATCGCGCGCGTGCCCGATGACCTCCGCAAGCGGATCTCTCCCGGGTCCACGATCCTGGTCCAATGGCACGGTGGCGAGCCTACGCTCATGGGCGCCGATTTCATTCGCCGCGGAATCGAGACCCTTCGGCAGAATGGGCCAGAGTTCACCTGGCGTCATGGCATTCAGACCAACCTGATGAGCTTCGACGCGGAGTGGGCGCAGCTCTATCACGATGAGTTCGGCGGCGAGGTCGGGGTGTCCTGGGACCCCAAGATCCGACTGCTGAATCGCCATGCCGTGGACAGCAACCCCGAGTTCAACCGGCGCTTCGATGAAAAGCTCTCCGCACTGATTGATGCAGGCCTGACGCCTTACCTGGTGGTCACAGCCGCTGGATCGCTGTTCAAGGCCTTCCCCAATCCTTTCGATTTCTTCCAGCATTGGATCGACCGTGGGGTCCAGCATGTCCATCTCGAGCGCATCACGGAAACCGGCTATGCGCGCCAGAACTGGAATACCGTTGGCCTCGACAATGCCGGCTACTCCGACAAAATGTCTCGCTGGGCACGCGCTTACTGGGCCTTCAAAGGATCTCGAAGCGGGCCTACGCCCCTTTTCCTTTCGCCCTTTGAGAACCTCATCGACAGCATCTCATCCCTGGGCGATGGAAAACCACGTGCCCACGGATGTTGGTCTGGAACCTGCGACACTCGCTTTCACACCATCGATGCGCAGGGCTACAAGTTCGGATGCACCGCGCTCACGAGCGAACAGGGCAATCGAAACAGCAATCACGGGTTCGACCTCGGAAAGGATCTGAAGGCAAAAAGAGAACTGCGTCAGTTCGATTGCCATCGCTGTCCATTCCGGTCGGTTTGTTCCTCTGGTTGTCTGGCCCTAAATTTCGATGACGGGAGTGGTGAATGCTCCGGCGGCTACAGGCTCTTCAATACACTCGCAGCTTTGTCCGGCGCCAACGTCTCATCCCGCAGCGAAAAAGAGGCGCCGCAGGCGCCTGAAATACCAAGCTTGAAGTAAACAGAGGCAGTAAAAACAATGAAACCCAGCAGCCAGGTCGTTATGTCCGCCGCATCCGTGGCCGCCGCACTTCAGGTGATCGGCGGAATGCATGCAGAGCACAAAACACTCGCAGTTCCCAGCGTCAGCGAATTCCGCGATGAAGCACGCGCCGCGGCGAGTTCCGCGCAATCCCAAGCCATGATCCGCTCGGCGATGGTGCCCATCGCCGCCTCGGTGAAGATCGATGAGCAGATGATGCATGAGCGCTACGCCAAGATGGATGGCGATGCCGCTGCTCGCGCGCGCGAATTCCTTCTCAACCTCCAGGCGGGCAACGACGGAAGCTACGATGTCGCCCAGGCCTTCAGGAATGACAGCGTAACGCGAGCATTGGAGCTGCGTTGCTACAGCAACTGTCACTCTGCCTGTCACGGGTCCCGCGGCTGGCGCTAAGCCCCGGGATTTCCATTTCCGAAGAGGTGCTGTCGAACGCACCTTCTTCGGGAAAAGGAGATTGCGATATGAAGATCACCGAGCTTGACGGACTCGAAAAAACCCCCTCGCCCATCCTCTATGGTGTCGAGATCGACGGAGAGTGCTTCACGCCTCCCCCGGGCCTCGAGCAAATAGGTCTCCTTTGGAAGGGTGAAGGTCCCGACCAGATCGATGATGATCTCGTCGATACGATCATCGCCTTTGGTCTTTCGGGAGTGGATGTCGTTCTCGAGGTTCGGCCCGGCGACAGCGTCGACCATGCCTACCTCCTGACCCTCGCGGGAAATGCGGGCTTCTCGATCGCCGCGATCCCGCCGAACAGCGAAGATGACGTCGATGGTTGGCAGACCCATTGCTGCGCATTCGCGCGCGCTTTCCTGACCACGCCCAACTTCGCCAAGAGCCTCTACCCGGTCAGTGGATACCTCTCTTACTTGATCGCCGAGTTCTTCGCTGGCGCCGATGCGCTTGCGCCGAACGATCCCTACACGATCGAGCGCTTCGTTGAAGCAACTCCTGTCGAATGGTCTGATCAGTGCAAGGCGCAGATGCGCGCCGCCATGTCCGACACGCTCGGCGGGGATGATCAGCTCGAGAAGTATCTCGGAGCCCTCATCACCAGCCTCTTTGAAGAGGCCGAGAAGTTCGTCCTGGAGGCCGCCGGCACGCCGGAGGCCTGATGCACTTCCTCACGCTCCACGTTCGCCTGACGCGCGACTGCAATGCTCATTGCTCTTACTGCTCATCGGCCGGCATGTCTGCCGGCCGAATGAGTGTTGCCCAGTTTCGGAAATCGATCGACTTCATCGCCGATCGAGTGTTTCCTCGCATGGGTGCTGGCAAGGAACATTTTCTAACCGTCGAATTTCTCGGCGGCGAGGTCCTCCTCGTTCCACAGGATGAGCTTGAGTCCTGCGTGTCCTATGCGAGGGATCGCCTGGGCAGTATGGTTCGGGGCTACCGAGATGGCGCCCAGTCGAACCTGATCGGCGCACCGCGCCGCATCACCGCACTCCACGACCTCTTTTCCGGCAATCTTGGGACCTCTTGGGACCGCCATAGTGGACAGCGACATATCAAGGGCTCAGCGCAGCTCTACAATGGGATTCTCGACCGATCACTGCGCGTTCTTCAAGACGAGCGCGATCACCGGCCTGGACGGGTCATCGTGGTTGACGTCCATACGGCGCCGCACCTACTCGATGAGGTCTCAACCGCAATACACGATGGATACGATCTCGTTCTGCGCCCTGTGTTCCAGGGCGGTAGTCCAGACATATCTGCATTGAAGCCACTGGAGCTGGCTGAGCTGATGGCCGAGGCCTACCGCCTTTGGAGCAAGAACCCACAGGTGAGGATAGAGCCATTCAGCTCTCTCGTTCATCGGCGCGCCCAGCGCGGTGTTGCTGATCCTACCGGAAGCGCATCCGCAAGCGCGCGTGCTGGCTGTCCGTTTCAGTCAGACTGCGCCTTCAAGTCTCTCTCCCTTGATCCTGACGGCACCCTGCATGTGTGCCAGGAGATGGCAGATGCCGGCCATTACCCCCTCGGAAATGCCCTCGATGGCAATTTCGACGAGCGCACCTGGCGCCTTCTGGCACGCCGCTCGGCGCACCTATCTGAAGACTGTGCCAAGTGCGAATGGCGCGCCGAGTGCGGTGGTGGCTGCATGAATGAGGCCATTGAGGCTCACGGCGATCCCTTTGCCAAAACAGAACTTTGCCCCGCCTGGAAGCGGATTTTCCGCGAGATTGAAACCGACCTGGCTACCGGCGCATTGCCCGCGGCCTGAAAGGACAACCGATGAACGATATGTCAACACCGCTAAACCTCTCCACGGGCCCGCAGCCGGGGTTCCAGCAGCCCTCGAAGCACTCTGGCGAGCACAAGGTCTTCCTGTTCCAGGTTAACGTGACCCGCGACTGCAATTTGCGTTGTTCACATTGCTACATCGCATCGGAAGTGAAGGCGCTCTCGAACCGCATGACGGTCTCGCAGTTCCTCAAGATCATACGAGATATCGGCGAGTTCATGTTGACGGCGAAAAACACGCACGCCGAGATCCACATCGTGGGCGGTGAGCCAACCATGCTTGGGGCGAAGTTCTATCATCGTGTGATGGAAGAAGCCTACGAGGTCATGCGGGGCTATGGGGATGCCTTCACCTGGGAATTCATCCTCGTCTCCAATCTCCTTTCCAAGGAAGTGATGGAAATCGCCCCCTGGTTCACCAAGATCTCCACCGCATACGAGCCCGAGACACGCTTCCCCAAGAAATTCCATGAGGATTGGTGGCTTCGCAACGTCCATGCGCTCCAAGATGCCGGTCTCGACGTGGCCATCACCACCTGCATGACCAAGCCCGTCATTGACTACGGTGCAGCGCGACTGTGCGACCGCATTTACAACGAACTCGGCATCAAGCAAATGCACTACGGGTTCTACATCGAATCTGGAGATGGGCGGAAAAACGCGGCAACCGTGACTCCGACTTTCCTCTCGACAAGCCAGTTCCTGATCGACAGCGCTACCTGGTATTTCGAGCGCCGCGAAAGCGACCCCGAACTCTACGTCAACCCGGCCGAAAGCCTTCTGTCTGCGATCCATCGCGACGAGCCTCTCGACGACATCATCTGTCCGATCATCTCCGGTTCACTCGACATCAACGATGATGGCAATGCGGTGAGCTGCATTCAGGCCGGCGGCGAGATCGAGGTCGATTGGGAAGGGAATGTCTACGACCAAAGCATCACCGAGGTCGTGAACAGCAAGAAGTTCCAGCGACGCGTGATCGAGGCTTCACGCCCCAACCGTGCCTGCATGACGTGCGATGAATACAGGGTGTGTCGTTCCGGCTGCGGCGTGAACTTCAAGATCTGGGACCCTGAGGTCGACGAGGACTGCCCTGGCTACAAGAAGTTCATCAAGCACATGCGCGGCCTCTACGCCCAAGGCGTCCGCCCCCGTCATGCCGAGTATCGCAGCAAAGCGGCCTTCTGACCGACGCTGAAGAGAAATCCCAAACTGAAAGAGCCGCGCCCGAGGCGCGGCTCTTCTCATTCAACTTTGGCCCTCTGTCTATTTCACCAGTCGTCGGCATTGAAGGCAAAAGATACGAGGTATCGGTAGCCGGAACCTGACCAACGTTCTGCCTTGTGCATCATAAGGGGGTGCGACGCGTCCCCAATCAGGATCATGTCGCCATGCGTGGGCTGGAAGCGATGCGTCTCTTCGACGGTGCGCATGTCCGCAGCAAGGCTGCCCAGAACAAGGTCCCCGCCCTCTCCCGCATCTGCTCCACTGAACAGGTATAGAAGCAAAGTGGCAGTGCAGCCCGCAGCCAGGTGGTTATGCCAATCCAGGCTGTAGCCAGGGCCCAGCCGCAGCGCCGTCACGACCGTCCGCTTCTTGTCAGCGCGATAGTGGTTTTGCAGTCCGGACAGTTCCCCTTCCAGTAGGCCATCCCAGAAAGAAGCCAGAAGCGCCCCGACCGACGGCGACGCCTCAAGATCACCCCTTTCGCGCGGGCCCGCATCGCAATGATCCGATGGCAACGGCAGGTAGTGAAGGCGCCCCAGTCGTCGCGTAAAGCTGTCCGCGACCTGCGTCGGGACTCGGCCTGTCGCCCAGCCGCGCCGCAGGAATTCATGGGTATCTAAGTTGGGCGTGAACATCATTTGGGCCTTTCTCTCTTACCCAGTGGAGATGGGCTCGAGGAGGTTTTTCCGGAAGCGAGTAATCTTTCCGTCAGAGCGAATTCAGACCCATCTCCCTTCTGACCAAAAAGAGGGATGAAACATGCTGGGTGGTATCAAGACGGCAGCGGCCGCAGGGATTGAAGTTCCCAACCGAGCGGAGATCTACGCGCGAATTTCCGCCCTAACTGAGGGGCAGTTCTTCCGCATGGAAGACATCGTCGGCGAGGACCGTCATCTGGCTGAGGATTTCACTACTCTGCGGGGGCATGACTACCTGCATATGGCAGATGGGTGGTTTGTTGGTGTGGTAGAGACCGCTCATCTCCGCCGCCTCCCCAGGATCGAGGCCGTGGCGGCTTCATATGAGAAAACACGTGGATGCACCCTGGTCGAAACCGGTGATCGGGTCGCCTGGCGGCTTGGATTGAAGCAATGGGAGCCGATCCTCGGGCTGCGCTTCTACTCAACCGGTGCCGACGAATACATCGCATACACCCGGCATGGAACGCGGATCATCAACGCCCCTGATTGGCTCATGCAGGAAGATGGCACGGGCCGTCTTCTGCGCGCATTCCACGACACACCTGGCAAGGAGTGGGACGAAACACTCAAACGTCTGCGCACCCATACTCAAATCCCCATCAACGAAGTCGAAAAAGTCGTCACGCGTTGCCATGAGATCGGCGGGTTGCAGGAAGAAGAGCGCGAGCATTGGGAATGGTTGAGTTGCCCCCTGGACATCGCCCGTCGCATCGAAACCTGGCTGGAAAGCCGAGATAACCATCAGGAGGCCGCGTGAGTATCCCCGTTCGGATCAAGGACCAGCATGCGCCCTCGATTGAGCAAGGGCACTTCGTCCTCACCATGATGCCATCGCTGTTTTGCGAACTCGACTGTCCGCATTGCTATCTAAGCAAGGCCGAGCGACGAGATCCAACGCGCCTGTCCGATGCACATATCGCCCGTATCCTCAAGAAGATCGACGCATACTACGATCGTCGCGGCGTCACAAAGAAGACCATCCACGCCTATCAATATGGCGGCGAGCCCACTTCCATGGGGGTGGCATCGTTCAACTCGATGCTCGACACCATCGAGGCGGCACTGCCCGCGCAAAAGGGCTATGACGTCCGACATACGATCCTGACGTCGCTTGTGGACGTCGATCTCGATGAGTGGCTTCCGATCTTCCGAGATCGTTGCGGAGGGTTTCTTCAGACCAGCTTTGACGGACGCATGCGTGGCGGAAAGTATCTGCGCACCTGGGAGGCCAAGATGGCCGACGCCCGCGATCGTGGACTCGACCTCTCGACAATTTCCGTGGTCAACTCTCGCCTCCTCCAGGACGGTCCGGAAAGCACGCTGGACTACCTCTCGGAAATGGGCGTCGTCGAGTGCAGCTTCCTCCCCTTCATGTGGAACGAGCAGAACGACGGTAAGGCTTATGATCGCCTGGCGCCCACGATGGCTGCCTGGTCCGAGTTCATGATCAGAATTACAGAGCACTGGATTACGCGCAAGGCTGCCGGGCTTCATTGCCCCGAAATCGGACAGCTGCGCTTTATTCAGGCGCAAAGCGAGATGGACTCCCCGGTCAGCAATGTCGCAGGGCAAACGCTGTTCCTTATGCCCAATGGCGACTTCGCCCTGCCTGATTACCGCAACGGATGGCAAGAATACATGAACCGGTTCGGCAACGGATTGGGGCTCGACTTTGAGCAGGTTCTGAACTCCCCGAAGCGGCGAGCCTACATGCGCCGGCAGATGACACGCAACGGGAACAGCGACTGCCTCACCTGTCCCCATTCCGACAAATGCGTGATGGAGTTCTGGAAATCCAACCGACCGGAAGATGACTGCTTCGGCGGGCGTCGATACATCGAATGGCTGCAACAAGCCCTACCCCGGATTGAGGCAGTCGACGCCGGCAAGCGCCGCACCGTTTCTCTCTACTGACTCCGATCCAGCCCCTCAGAGGTCTATCTCCACACCATGACACATCACGACGACACCAAGGGAAATGCCGTGGATCAGAGCGACCAATCCGCAGCCATCGAACCGAAAGAAGCCCTTCCAGTGATGGACGAGGGCTCTTCGGATGTCGCCCACAAGCCTGAGCCCGACGCATCGGCAGTGAAATCTTCGGCAAGCGATGCCGTCGAACGTGTCAGCGAGCTTGCTCTGGCCTTGCAGGCTGATCTTTCTCGAACCGCGGCCGCCATTGATGCTGGCGAGTTCGCCGCATCGGGGTCAGGGCATCCGGGCAGTCTGTTCCGCGCCGTCCAGGCACTCGAGACTGAAAGTCATGACCATGTCGAGGCCTGGAGCATCCTTCTTGAGGTTGCCGAAACTCTTTGGGGTGGTGAGCATCACGAAGCCGGACTCGAGTTCATTCGCGCCGCGAACCTCTACTTGAGCACCCCCCGCATCTTTGAGGACCGTGTCTCTCATGCCATCGAGTTCGCTGAGAATGCCATATTGGTGAATCGTGCCGAAAAACGGTTCTCGGAAGGTGATCTCAGCGGTGCTATCGGACTTGCACAGCAGCTCAAGGGGTCGGACAAGCAGGCTTACATCGAAGAGCTTAATCTTCGGCAGAAGCATCGCAAGCGCTCTCGCTTGACGGCTTTTTGCCTCGCGAGCGTCGCCATCGTCTCTCTTCTGGGTGTCTCGGCAACCGGGGTCATGCAAATGCGCGATCTGCTCAAGAACCCTCCCACCATCTCTCTGCCAGAATACCCCGATACAGGCCTCATCTCTGATCTGAGGAATTCCCGGATCATCGAGGGTGATCTACCCAAGGTCAGTGATATCCTGGACCGCATCAAGGAAGAAAACCTGACATCCGGGTCCGCTTCCGCTGTCAGTGAGACGGAAGCTTCGCCGGCGACCGAGAGCAATAGCCCGTCTGATCCGGCCCAGCCCTCTCCGCAGCCCGAGGTCGGGACGAATATGGCCCAATCAGGACCCGACACTCGGACCCCTGAGCCCAAGCAAGACAGTGAAGCTTCAGATCAATCGCCAAAACAGACCGCCACCGCAGCGATGATCTACAACTGCGCCCTGGGCCAAGCAGTTTCGAAGCGGGCCATCGAGCTTGTAATCGAGGCGCAAAGCCAAAACCGCGCAGGCGTAGAGGCGTTCGTGAAGAAGGTGAATGCCGCATGCGCTGCCCTCGACACCACGCAGGCTGAACTGGACGCCGTGGCGGCGCAAATTCCCCAGGCTCAGATCGAAACCATGGCAAAGAACATCGCGCCCTGAAGGGCGCGCTTTCGTCTCCTGGAAAACGGCCAATCTTCTGGGTAGACCAGGAGAAATAAATGGCGAAATCGACCACTCAATACACCTGCTCCGACTGCGGCCATCGTGAGGCCAAATGGGCCGGAAAATGCCAAGGATGCGGAGCATACAATACCCTCGAAGAAAGCATCGCTCCTGCAAAGCCGGGAAAGCAAGCTGGATCGATCATGGGCTACAGTCCGACCGGCGCCAGACGGTCTGCCAACACCCTTCAGACCCAGCGCCTGGACGATCGTAAAGATCCCCCGCCTCGACATACCACTGGACACCCTGAACTCGACCGGGCCCTTGGCGGAGGCCTCGTCGAGGCATCTGTCGTCCTGATCGGGGGCGACCCAGGTATCGGCAAGTCCACTCTTCTCCTACAGATGGCCGCGGCCGCCAGCGCCTCACGTCGTGTGGTCTATATCTCCGGCGAGGAAAGCCAGGACCAGATCCAGCTTCGTGCACAGCGTCTGGGTGTGCACAAGTCCGCCGTGGATCTTGTCACCACCAACGACTGCCTCGCCATTGCGGACTTCATCGAGACCTTGCCTCAGGGGTCGGTCGTAATCGTTGACTCCGTGCAGGTCCTGAACGCCGGCGCTGACAGCGCTCCAGGTTCAGTAAGCCAGGTGAAGCAGTCGGCCGCCCATCTCATTCCCGCCGCCAAGGCTACGGGTGTCACACTGGTCCTTGTCAGCCACGTAACGAAGGAAGGCTCCCTTGCAGGGCCAAATGTGCTCATGCACGCCGTCGATGCCACGATCTATGTAGAGGCCGACTCCTCCGCCGGTATCTATCGGCTTGTGCGCGCCGAGAAGAACCGCTTCGGCCCTGCGAACGAAGTTGGTGTCTTCGAGATGACGGACCGCGGCATGATAGATGTCGACAATCCTTCCAAGGTATTCATCGCCCAGCGCGATACGACGGCTTTCGGCACGATCATCTACCCCTCCCTGGAGGGAAGTCGCCCCCTTCTCCTCGAAGTGCAGGCGCTGGTCGCGCCGACCACTCTCGGGACTGCGCGCCGCTCCGCAAATGGTTGGGACGCCGGCCGAATGAATATGCTGCTCGCGACAATGTCGGCCCGGTTGGGTCTTCCCTTCGTCGACTCCGACATCTACGTAAACGTGGCCGGTGGCTTGAAAATTACCGACCCGGCCATGGATCTCGCGGTCGCAGCAGCCCTTCTGTCGGCGCGATACCAGATTGCACTACCCGCAGATCTTGCGATCTTCGGTGAGGTCGGTCTGTCAGGCGAAGTTCGCAATTCGAGCCGAGCAGAGGCAAGGATCAAGGAGGCGTCTCAACTCGGGCTCAACAGGATCATCTGTCCTGAATTCCGAGATCAGACCCGGGCATCGGGCACAGCGAATTGCAACCAGGTAAGGAAACTGTCCCAGCTGATCCGCGTTCTTCCGGACATCAAGGAGGCTTTTGCCGCATGACTCTTACCTTGGGTCAAGGATAACCAAATCAAATCCTTCCCTTGCGAATGACCAAATCAACCAATACCTAACCCGCCAATACTCAAGCCGCCTATTACTTCCACTACTCTGGAGATTACCATGAGCACAGACCTCGACCTGAATAAGCTGGATCAGCAAGAGCTCGAGCGGCTGCGTGCCGATGTCGATCAAGCGCTCAAGACGCTTCACGCCCGACGCCTGAAAGAGGCGCGCGATGCAGCGACTGCCCTTGCGAAGGAACACGGTTTCAAACTCGAAGAACTGGTCGGCGCCCCGCCGCGCGCGGCCAAGGCAAAGGCAAAGCTTCCGGCAAAATACGCCAACCCCGATGATCCAGACCAGACATGGTCCGGCAAGGGCCGGAAGCCTAAATGGTTCAATGAAGCGATAGCATCCGGAAAAACGGAGAGCGATCTCGCAATCTGATCGAGAAATCCTCACAAAACAAGCCCCGCCATTGGCGGGGCTTTTGCGTTATGACCGACGCCATCGCCCTTTTGTCCATGTGTAGTCGCCATGCCGCCAAAGGATCAGCAGCGCCAAGGTAACCCAGGTCTGCTGGAACGCACCTGCAAGGATTGAAAAAGCGATCTTCATCTGCCCGAAGGATTTCGTGGGCGCTTCCTCGTTAATCATCACGAGTGCCCGTTCCTTTTCGTCGATATGAACCGTGATGTGCCGCATGGCCTCATCGGCTGTTTCAGCGAAGGCAGACTCTGTCCAGGTAAACAACGCCGGGCCCTTGCCGGCGCGATCCTCAAGCAGCTTCACCGTCGAGTGCGGGTTCAGCTGAGATGTTGCGAATTCCTCAGCAAGCCCTTCGGGTGATCCTGAAAAGCACGATCTCGACTGAATGCCGCATAGGCTCTGAATTTCCGATCGCGCTTCAAGATACTGCTCGACGAATTCCTTTTCCGCCTCACTCGCCACGGTTATCGGGCCTATCACGGTCAGCGTGTGGAAAAGCGTCAGTGTGGTGATCTGGGCAAGTGCAGACACCAGCACGACAACTCTGAACAATGTGGCGCGCCAAATAGTGGCCACGAGCAAGATCGCTGCTGGAACCACCATCGCTCCAAGCGTGATCCAGTTCGGATTCCCGCCGAGATCGATCACCTTCAGAATGAGATCATAAATGATCTCCCGAGTTCTCAAACTGTCGTAAAGCGCAAAGAGAATGGTCGCATAGGCGGTATGAATAGGGCGGAATTTTCCGCACATGATCGCGATTACCACAAGGCATGGTATCCACAGAATGGCAGAAGTGGATACAGACTGAAACGCGTTCGGCAGATTGTCTTCCTCGAACAAGGAAGCCAAGGTAAAAAACGGCAGAACCAATAGCCCAGGTAGGAGCCAGAGCACGGAGTCAGGCCGGAGACGTTCCTCGATCTTCCGCAACAGCATCATCCTTCAGTCCTCCACCGACCGCCCTGGTAATAAAGATTTCGGTGCCTCCAGATGATGAGGAGGCCAAGGGTGATCCAGGCTTGATGAAAGGCAACCGCGAGAACTCCAAAAGCCTGCTTGGCGGTATCGAGGACCCGGGACGGCCCCTCGATATCGACCATGACAAGCGCCGCGTTCATGTCTGCCTTTACCACACTCACGTTCATCAGGCCTTCCTCGTCAGTCGAGGGGAGGATCATCTCCGTCCAGCTATGGAGTAGATTTGGGCGATCGGCCGTGTCCTCAAGCAAGCGCACGATCCCATCCGAGTGAGCAACTTGCTCTCCGACTTCGGATGCGACCTCTTCCGGAGATCCCAGCCAGCACGCACGACCAGCGACCCCACACAGTGATCGAAAATCACCTCCCTGCTCTACCAGTCCGGAAACCAGCGCGGTCTCCCGCGCCTCCTCAGCCTGGATCGGGGAAATCACCAGAAGTTGGTGAAATGCCGTGAGCACTACGATCTGAGCGCCGCACATCATCGCGCAGATCACGCGGCTGAGCGTCGCCTTACGCAATAGAGATCCGCCGACCGCAGCGGCCGCAAAAAGCACGAGACCCACCGTGACCCAACTCGGGTTGTGACTGTCATGCAGCCACCCCCTTGTCGCTTCCAGAAGGAGGTGTCGCAGGCCTGCGGTGTCGAGGAGAACGGCGATAGTCACCGCCGTCGCAGCCATGCGTGTAGTCAGGTGGCCCACAAGGGTCGCCGCAAGGCCTAACGCCGGGATCAGCACAAGCACACTGTCTGAGAGAGAGCGAACGATGTTGGCCATACCCTCAGCCTCAAGGCTCGCCCCGATCGCGAGAAAGGGGATCGCAAACAGTGGAACGCCGAGCCACCACGCAGTTTCTGGGGTTTTGGATCTACCCGTGATTTTTGTCTTTTGGTCCATGGCCAGGATATCGGTCCGCCTGGAGGTAAACCGAAAGCCGCGTCACGCCCCGCAGGTCTGCGAACCAATATTCTTTGAAACCCGCCTCGGAAAGAAAGACAAGCAGACAGACATGGCCCACACATCCGCTCCCCGAGCTGCGCTCATCGCACCCTTCCTGTTGATGGCATCAACCTGCGGATTGATCGCGTCTGCGCTCTCCATCTCCTCGCTCCCCGGACTGGGATACGATCCCGTGTCCATCCTGGGTATGGCACAGCTGGCATTCATCACGGGGGTGATCATTGTCGCGGCGATAAGGGGACACACGTCCCCGCGGACAGAGATACTCTGCGGTTCAATACTGGCCTTGACGGCCCTTCTCCATACAGGCCTCTATGTTCAGTCAGGACCCGGGCATCCAGTGGCGGAAAGCCTCGAACTTCTATACTTCTGGGGACTGGCAGCTGGCTCTCTTGCCCTCCTGGCAAGGGCAGCCCTTCGTCGGTCTGGTATTCATGATGCCTTCTTCGGGGTTGCCGGTCTTGCTGTAGTATTACTTCAGCTTCCCGCGCACTCTATCTTTGCAGGGCCTGCCGCCGAGGCTGTCTACTCTCACCCCCACCAGATCGCCGCGTCCATCGATTACCAGACAGACCTCGAAGCCGCTGGTCTCACGCCATACACTCCCGGCTTGCCAGGCATCATTCGCCCTGAGGATATTACGACCGCCATCACTCGTCTGGAGAACACCAACCATGAGGTCCGTCATAGTTGGCTGATGCCGAACCCACTGCCAAACCTCCCCCGCGCAGAGCTGCTTGTTGTCTATGACGGTCTTTCGAGCAAACCCGGAGCCTGGGTCCTGGCTCCCGGCGATATGGCTACCCCCGGTATTCCGCTCATCCTTCTCCACTATGTCTTCACTGCCGTCAGCGTGCTGCTCCTCATTGGTCCTGCACTTTTTCTCCGACATCGGAAAAAATTCAGCTCTCTCGCTTCCCGGTCAAGTCAGACGAACGCATCTCACCTCTGACTTCGCACCCCCGCGAAGATCCTTTTCACATACACGGGACAAAGAGCCATGGCAGACCATCGCGAACGCATCAACGAAACCATCATCAACCAGCTGGGCGTCTCCGCCGACAAGATCACGCGCGAAGCCAGCTTCATCGATGACCTCGGCGCCGACAGCCTCGACACCGTCGAGCTGGTCATGGCCTTCGAAGAAGAGTTCGGCGTCGAAATTCCCGACGAGGATGCGGAAACCATCACGACCGTGGGCGATGCCTACGATCTCGTCGCCAAGAAGATCGGCGCAGAATAAGACCTTTGCCAGCGCCTGCCCTTCGCGGCGGTGCTGGCAATGCCTCGCAAGGCGGCAAACAGCAGATCGTTCCTCTGCATCTGCCTTCGAAAGACAGACAGATGAACTTCACTCCCCAAATCGCTCCCCAACTCCGCTTCGATGCCCGGCAGGCGCAAGCCATCTTCGATGCCTATGGGGCGGACTGCGGTCCTTGCGGCCCGGGAGCGCTCGCGGCGATTGCCGGCGTCGACCTGACAGACGCGATACGCGCCGTGGGCCCGAAATGGATGAAGCTCCGGGGAACCACGGAAATCATGCTGGCAGATGCCCTCGAGATACTGGGGCAGGACTGGAGCCGCATCAATCCTCGCCGCCCAGCTTTTGGACTGGCGCGCATTCAATGGGCGGGACCCTGGCTCGACGACCCTGACCCTTTCGAGAAATACCGCCACTCGCACTGGATCGGCATGGCAGACTCCGAGAGAGGCCCGCATGTCTTCGACATCAATGCCATTTCCGTAGGAGGGTGGATCTCCCTCGAAGAATGGGACGCGGACCTCCGCCCCTGGCTTCTCCAGACAACAGAGCCGCAAGCCACCGGAGAGTGGTTCATCTCCGATGCCTACGAAGTTCGCAGGAACACTCGGTAAGATACAACTGCGCAACCAGGTTCGATCCTATCTTCTGCGCATGATGCCATCTCGCAAAACCCGCGAGGGCCTTGCCTTCGCTACGCTCACCCTGCTCCTTGCCTTTGCATGCGGGGTGATGATGCGTGAGAGCGCCTGGAGCAACGGTGCTCCGGGAATAGATGCCATACCTGAGCCGGGCGACAGCGCCGCCGGGCTGTCCATGATGTTGCTCTACACGATCCAGGCGGCCATCGCGACCACCGCACTCTTCCAGCGACGCATCTCGCTTGCGGTGCTGGCCGTTGTGGCGCTGCTTCTATCCCCTACCGTCCTCATCTACGAACACATGGTCTCCACCATTGGATTTGGCGCGCCCGCCGTCCAGGTCGATGAGTTTGCTCGGGTGATCCTTGCCGGCTTCTCCGCAGCTCTTCTGCTTGCCCCCTGGATCATCAGGCGGCTCCCCTGGCCGGCCCGCAGCCCGGGGCATCTCGCGATCGGCATCGCTGTTCTCTCCGGCGCCGTCTTGCAGGTGATCTTTCACTTCGTTCTGGTCATTCCCGGGTCGGAGATCTCTTTCGCTGATTTCGACCGGACCCGCGGCATCATCGAGCAATCCGCCAGCCCAGAAGAGCTCGACCGGTTGGTTGATATCGGCGCCCTACCACTCGTCCTTCTTCCTCAGGACAGCGAGGCCAAGGCCCTTGCTGCGGCCGGCGTCGTGGCCGTTCCCAGCGTGATCGACAGTCTCGAGGATATCAGGGCGGAGCGGCCGCGCGCACTTCATGTCTGGAAGGTTCCTGGTCAGAGCAAGATCGACAGGATGGCCTTGGTATATGACGGGCGCGCAGATGGTGCGCCACGCAGCTGGCTTCTGCCAGCGTCGGCGTTTCTCGAGCCACGGCTCACCGCCATATCGGCCTACTACTTCCTGAGTGGTCTCTCCGGCTTTGTGTGGATGCTTGGAGCCCTTCTGGTCCACTGGGGTCACAGCCGGCGCGCCAGGGCTTCCTGACGCGCCGTAGGAATCACCTCGGGGGCTGCCTTGCAGCGAGCTTCGCCACCGCCTCAGAGACGCCCAGAACCACCTGCTGACCTCCTTCCTTCAAAGCCACCTGGCCGGCGTCCACTTCTCGCACTCCGAGGATGGCAACGACCGGGATCTTCTGCTCGCGCGCCATGACGAGGCGACGCGAGAAGGTCTCGTTCTGATCCAGCAGTTCAGGGCGAAGATCTTCCGACATGAGCTGGTCTCGGAGTGCCGCTGCCGCATCGCGCTGATCCTCGGAAATCGGGATCACTGCCACCTGAACCGGGGCGAGCCAGAACGGCAGGCGCCCCTCGCTCTCTTCGAGCAGGATGCCGATGAACCGGCCCATCGAGCCCAGCACTGCGTGATGGATCATTACAGGCACCCGTCGCGCGCCGGAGCGATCGACATAGCGCGCGCCAAGCCGGCCCGGCAGAACCATATCAAGCTGCACGGTGCCGCATTGCCAGGATCGTCCCTGGCGATCGCGCAGCGCAAACTCGAGCTTGGGCCCGTAGAAGGCGCCCTCGCCCGGCAGCAGTGCCGGCGATAGCCCTGCCGCCTGCGCTGCCTCCAGCAGCTGTGCTTCCGCCCGATCCCAGTCAGCATCCGATCCTGCCCGGCGCTCCGGCCGCAGAGAGATGGCTACTTCGATCTCATCAAAGCCGAGATCGCCGTAAACCCCACGAAGCAGTTCAGAGAACCGGGCAACTTCGCCCGCCACCTGATCTTCTTCACAAAGGACATGCGCATCATCCTGCTCGAATGCGCGGGTCCGCATCAGTCCATGCATCGACCCCGAAGGCTCGTCGCGGTGGCATTGGCCGAACTCTGCATAGCGCATCGGCAAGTCTCGCCAGCTGCGCACGTCGTCGTTGAAAATCTGAACGTGGCAGGGGCATGACATCGGCTTCAAAGCCAGGTCCCTGCCTTCTTCGCGTGGCACGACGAACATCTGCTCGCCGAACTTCTCCCAATGTCCGCTCGCCTCCCACAGGCTGCGCGGAAGGAGCTGCGGGGTCCGCACCTCCTGGTAGCCAAGCCGGCGCATCCGCCTGCGGATGAGGTCCTCGAGCAGCCGGTAGACGCGGTAGCCGCGCGGGTGCCAGAAAACCATGCCCGGCGCGCTCTCCTCGATGTGGTAGAGATTCAGGGATTTCGCCAACTGGCGGTGATCTGCTTTTTCCATGGGGTCGTATCCTTCTCAAAATCATCAGAGCCGGATACGAACAGGAAAAATCGCCATCCCCCGCGCGCATCCGGCGGGGGTGGGTTGATGCGTTTTAGCTGCGCACGTCGACCGTCCCCCGCAAAGCGGTGGTGGTGGTCGTTGTGGTCAGGGCGATCTTGCGCATCATCATGGGTATCATATTGGTCATTTCTCGCCGAAGCGAAAGGCTTGTTGCGCGCCGGTCCCCAGGCGCTCAGCGAATATGGGGCGATAGGCGGGCAGCCAAAAGATGAATCTTCATCGCCGCGTAAGCGGGTCTTTCGACTGATTCACTGGGATTCCCGGATTCCCTGATTCAAGGGGCCGATTCCACCACTGGAGTCAGGAGCTTGCGAGACAGTGGGACGCAGTATCCCGGAGCAAGGACGCAATAAACCGGTGCAAGGACGCAGTATCCCGGAGCGAGGTCGCACTATCCCGGAACAAGGTCGCAAAAAGCCGGTCTGAGGACGCGAAAAACCAGCGTAAATATTTGCACTCAGGGCATTTTTTTTGCTTTTTGAGCTTTCCGGCGAGAAACGGGTGAACCTATTTAATATCCACGAGCAGACGAGACGCCGGGATGTCCCCACCGTGCGTGTTTGCTCCTCCCAGGTCTCGAGGATCTGGCACCTGCGTCGCGATCCGCCCGGCTCCCTCCCTCACGGGCATGAGGTCGCGACGCAGGTTTTTTTATCCGGGGGCGCCAGGTGTGCGCGCCACCATTCTGAGAAGTTCCGGGTCGATCACTGCCTGAACGAAACGTCTTTTTTCCGCGACGGCCTCGTCCTGGCGAACAGACAGGACGCGCACGAGATCCCGCCGGGCAATGTTAAGCTCTGCCCCGATCGAAACGAGATCCTCTCCGTCCGCCAGTCTTCGACGCGCAACCGCACCATTGCGGATACGGCGCTCGAGCATATGCGCGTAGATCGCAGCACCCCGCCAGATCCGCGACGCGCAGTAGGCCCTGCGCGGGTCCTCGATCTGGTCCAGCTCGGCAAAACCTTCCCCGAGATCCTCCAGCCTCGCCATACGCGGCGCCTGGCTCGATTTGGGCAGGAGGCGATCTACGAAAGGCGCAGACATCTCGGTGGCCGCAGCTACCTCGTCCAGATCGAGGCCAGCGGCATAGAGGGCAGCCAGTGCCATCGATGTATAGTAGCCCTGCTTCCTGACACGGATCATCCGGGCATGGACCGAGCGAATGCGCATCAAATACCAGATCGCCTCGCCCGCGGCGCATCCGAAGCGCGGGAGGCCTGCTTTCATGTAATCTGCGCCCCGAACCATCTGCGCGGCCTCATCGACCTCCTGCGGTAGCTCCGCCTCGATCATTTCGAGCTTGCCGCGACCAATGCCAGCCAGCTGAAGCGCCAATCCGATCATCGCACGCTGGTTGTTGCCCTCGGCCGCAGGGACCACGGCATCGATCCCCTCCCAGTCTACGAAATTGCGCAGTTTCTCGCGCCAGTCATCCTTGCGGCTGGTAAGGGAGATCGTCTCCTTCACAGCGCCCCGTCCGACCACCAAAAGAGCAGCAACCTCGAAATACCTTTGGCCGTCGCGCTCTTCTGCGACGACGGCCAGAACCACTTCGCGCCGACCAGCGACGGACGATCGCTGCCCCGTGCCCTGCACCAGGCTCTTGATCATCTCGCCATGCTGGGTGCTTGCGGAGAAGAGAGATTTCCAGCGGTCGCGCCGAATGCCTGAGAGTTTGACGCCCGCGGAGGTAGGAGTGACTTTCCCATTCGTGCGCCAGATCTCGGTCAAGGTCTCGAAAGCGGTTCTGAATGATGCGAAGTCCGCAATCTCTGTTTTCTGCCTGCTCATCGTCGTCCCACCTCCCACGGTCATACCGGGGAGATGGGGCAGGAATGCTCTATCCGTGAAATCCGGGGTTCAGCCCAAGGCGCGGCGCAACTCGGCATCCTCGATGCAAAGGCGACGATTAAGACCCGTAACACGGGTGCGGTCCGAGGCCTTGATCGCAATGCGCGCGGCGCGCTCGGCGCCGGCAATGGCGCATATCTTCTTCGCCCGCGTGATCGCCGTGTAGATCAGCGTCTTGCGCAACATGGTGTAGTGCTGCGTCGTTGGCACGAAGACCACGAAGGGAAACTCGGAGCCTTGGCTCTTGTGCACGGAGATAGCGTAGGCCAGGTTCAGCTGCTTGCAATCGGCGCCCATGAACTCGACCTCACGGCCATCAAAGTTCACCACCAGCCGCCAGCTGTCTGTCTTTCGACCCGGGCTTACCGAGATCACCTGACCAATATCGCCGTTGAAGACGTCAAGATCGTAGTTATTGACGGTCTGGATCACACGATCTCCGACCCGGAACACCTTGTCCCCGACCTGCGCACCTTTGTTCAGGGGTGTCTCGGGGTTCAGCGCTTCCTGAAGGGCTGCGTTCAGACTGATGGTGCCCAAGACGCCATTGTGGCCTGCCGTGAGCACCTGGACTTCCCGCAGTGGATCGAAGCCAAGCGAAGGGGCGACATCCGCGACCATCTTGGTAATGCGCGGAAGGCTATCTTCGGGGTTCTCGTTCCAGATCGCCCACATGTCGGTGCGTCGGTTCGGTGTCCCGATGCGGGGCATCCGGCCAGCATTGATCTCCTGGGCCGCGAGCGCGATCTGCGAGCCGGCGCCTTGGCGAAAGATCCGCGTCAGGCGAGTAACCGGCACGACGCCTGACTCGATGACATCGCCGAGGACGCGACCCGCCCCAACCGAGGGGAGCTGGTCGACATCGCCCACCAGCACGATCACCGCATCCTCGGACACGGCGCGCAGAACATCACGGGTCAGCCAGATGTCGAGCATCGAGGCTTCGTCGATGACAACCACGTCGGCTTCAATAGGGTTGTCCTCACCGCGCTGAAATCCCCCACGGTCGGGTGCCCATTCGAGCATCCGGTGGATGGTAGAGGCCGGGCGCTTGGTCGATTCCGCCATACGCTGAGCCGCACGTCCGGTCGGCGCACAAAGTGCGATCCGGCACATTGGGTTCAACGCCTCGAATACGCGCAGCAGAACTTCCAGCGAGGAGGTCTTGCCGGCACCTGGTCCACCGGTGATAACGCTGAAGCGCGCGGCAAGGGATGTCTTGACAGCCAGGGCCTGGTGTTCGTGAATCTCTGCAATGCCGATATCGGATGCTGCCTTCTGGATCATCTCTTCGATATTCGAGGGCAGATCCACGGGCGCGATGCGTTTGACGATCCGTTCGGCAATTTCCTCTTCGCAGCGCAGGACGTTGGCCTCGTAGACCACCTGCGAGCCGCCGTTTTCTTCCTCGATCAGGTCGCGTTTTTCGATCAGGCGGTTGATCCCCGCCTTGATGTCGCGATCATCGACGGTCAGGAGATCGCGCACTTCCTTGAGGATGGTGGCTCGCGGACAGGCGCAATGCCCGTCTCGCCCGATCGTGCTCATAACATGGATGATAGCGGCATCGATCCGCCGGCTGTCGCGCCGGTCAAAACCCATGGCGAGGGCCATCTGATCGGCAGTCTTGAAGCCGAGGCCGTTGATCTCGCGCGATACCCGGTAGGGATTGGCCGCGATCATCTGCCGCGTGCGCTCACCATAGCGTTTGATAATCTTGTCCGAGGTCGCCGGTCCGATCGACAAGGACTGAAGGAACGCCAGAACTTCGGTATGCGTGGTGCGGGTCGACCAGGAGTCGGCGATGATCTGGGCCTGTTTCTCGGTGATCCCCGCCGCCATCATCGTAGTCGGGCTGGTCATGACCGAGGAAAGCCGATCACCGAAGTGGTCGCGCAGTTTCTCGGCCGAACGCTTGCCAATTCCCTTGATGCCGCCACCGACGAGAAAGGCGTAGATCTCCTCACCCGTGCTCGGAATGAGGGTCCGGATGAACCGCGACCGCAATTGCTGACCATGACGCGCGTGGCGCTCCCAGGAACCAACCGCCTCAACCCTGTCCCCGACAGCCACCGGCTCACAGGGACCGACAAAGCTCACAATCGCCCCACCCTCGTCGAGGCGGACCTTGAGGATGTGATACCCGGTCTCGAGGTTGGAAAAGTTGATCTTGGTAACCTGTCCCGTGATCGATCCGTCGCGCCGCGCATGTGGCTCGTCCCGCTCGAACAAGTCAATCCTCGGGTCGCGCGCGGGCACGCCGCGCAGCAGGTCGCGGCGCACGGGTGCGCGCCCCTTGTGCGAGGCTTCTTCCATCTGCATCGGCAAGATGCCCTGAACGGCATGGGACATCGACTATCTCCCTCGATCTTCCTTGTTTGGAAGATTGGCTCGTTTTGGCTTTCACGAAGAAAATAAGGCGCTTGCGGAAAATTCCCATACCTCGACGCCCCCTCGGCCCCACTTCCCGATCAACCGGAACGCCAAAACCTGCGGAGGCAGGGGCCCGAGCCTACCCGGAGCGTTTTCAACCGCCGGGCGCCGGACCTAACTCCGAGGCAGAAACCTCGAGGCACAGATGAACGAAAGAACCGCAGAACCCGGCACTTTTCTCGCTATTGGACGGCGCGACGATACCAATGAAATCGTCGTCTCTGCTTTCGATGACGTGCCGAAAAAACCGAAACTTTCCGAGCTTTGCCGGCGGGTTCTTCTGGAAATGGGTCAGCGCGACCCACTGGTCTACGAGTTCATTGGCCTCGTCTACGCTCAGCGACGGGGCGGTGCACGCGTCGTGCTTGATCAGATGACTCTGCGCCGGTTCGTCTACGCCAACTGGGGGAGAGCGCGTCGATGAACATGGCATTTTTTCGCAAGCTGCTGATCCTGCCTCTGCTGGCATTGCTCTTTATCGTCATCCAGCCTGGGCAGGCCTCGGCAGAGGAAGGCCGCCTTCTGACCAACACCGAGACAGGTGAAAGCGTCTGGATTCCCGACTCCCGTATTCTGGGCGTCAATGTCGGCGTCAACGGCAGCGGCTACGAGGCGGCGAGGCTCTCGATCGGCTGCGACGGCATGTTCGACGTGAATGGCGGATGGATCGGACAGGGAAACAGGCCGTGCACCTCCGTGGCGATGCGCCACAACGAGGCGCCGGAGGGGACCCAGTATTACAACCCGAACACGGGGGATATCGAAAACAGCCATGAAAGCGATCGCACCTGGGCGTTGATGCTGTTCTCCTACGCCACCGGCGGTAGCTGCATCACCTGCGATTTCATGGCCTACTTCATGAACGGCCTCACGGAGTTCAGTATTGCCGTCTACGAGTTCTTCCACAGCATGTTCATGGGCATCGTTCCCTTCACGATTGCTATCTGGATCGCTTACCGGGCCGCCAAGATTCTGACCTTTGGCGGCGAAGACGGTCGCGCCTTCATCTACTCGATCGTTCAGAAGCTCGCTCTGTTCAGTATCATCTTTCTCGCGCTGAGCGTCAGCGTCGGCAATGACAACAGCGCCGATGCCCCCACCGAGCATTATGCCTGGAACACGGTCGGGCCGCATTATCTGGGTTACGT
>Ga0066842_10000066_pt1 | contig 27617 bp, 28 predicted proteins | sample ETNtaG_19_FD_67289 | JGI IMG/M metagenome (GOLD analysis project Ga0066842, IMG submission 67289) | Marine microbial and viral communities from oxygen minimum zone, Eastern Pacific Ocean - ETNP201302PF86A | ecosystem: Environmental > Aquatic > Marine > Oceanic | place: Pacific Ocean: Eastern...
CAGCTGTTTCGCTGCTCGGCACCCAGGTGCGTGACACCTTCACCACCATCACCGACGAACTGTCCGGCGCCATCGGCGCAGCGACCTCCGGCGCCTAAGCCGAAGGTCCGACGCAGTCGGAACGGGAAAGGGGAGCGCATCGCGCTCCCCTTTTTCAATTTTCCGACTCTTCGAGATGAGTCCCATCTCCTGCGCATGTCGAACTGAAGGGGAGAAACCATTGTTGTTCAAGCGAGTGCCCAAACGCACTGGTGTCCTGCGCAATGAGCGCGGCGGCGTTCTTGCCCTCACAGCGCTGACATTGCCGGCAATCCTGCTGGTGTCAGCCCTCAGTGTCGATCTCGGTCTTCTCTATCTTGCAAAAAGCCGCGCCGAGAGTGCGGCGCTCTTTGCTGCCGAGGCGGGAATGGAGCGCATGCCTGACCAGGTTGCTGCTGCAAGTCTTGCCCAGGACGTCGGCCAGGCCATGCTGGCGGGCACATCCGGCTCGCAGGAGGCGCTTGTCGATGTGACCACGGATACCACCAGCATCACGGTCGAGATCGAGGTCGCCGTGAAGGCGATATTCGGCAATTTCGCGGGGACGCGATCGATGACCGCCCGGGCTTCCGTGGCGCGGTCGATGTGATGCGGAATAATTCGTGCCTCTTTTCGCTTTGCGCCCGATCGAGATGAACCGAAATCCTTTCAACCAATCGTTTCCGGCCCTCGGGGCCGCACCCAAGGAGAGCGCCCCATGGCCATCAAGATGACGACTGGCGGACGGCTTGCAGCGGCCATGATGATGGCCGTGGGCCTGTCTGCTTGCAGCACCGGCTTGCCTAAGAATTCCGAGTTCGACCGTATCGCCGATACACCGATTACCCAGCGCAGCGGCGATATCAACCGCTCTGCCCAGGAAGCGGTCAACTTCCTCTCCGAGCCGGCGGTGACCGTGCTCGAGACCAGCGGCTCGAATGCCCTGCGACTGACCACGGAAGCCGGCCAGAAGGTGCCCGATGTTCCGGTGGGCGAGATCAATGCCCAGCCGATGGAGTTCGGCCCGTTGCTCAACCAGGTCGCCGAACAGGTTGGCATGAGCTGGCGGATCACCGGCGCGAACAAGGGTGAGCTTCTCAACAAGGAAGTCTATTACGTTCAGCGCAGCGAGACGACGCTCAAGACAGTGCTCGACGAGTTCGCGGAACTCACCAATTCCTTCTACAAGGTCGAGGGCGACCGGATCATTTTCAGCCAGGATCGCCTCTTCATCCTGCGCGTGCCGCGCATGGCCGATAGCCAGGAGGTTCTCTCCAGCGGCTTGTCGAACCTTGGCGCGACGGATGTCTTCACCGACAAGCTTTCCGGCACGATCTCTTTCCGTGCGACCCAGGATGCCTACAAGAACGCACGCCGCCTGATCGAGTCCTTTGAATCGGGTCGCGACATGGTGGTCTATGATCTGTGGATCATCGACCGTCAGATCAGTGACAACGCCGGCCTCGGCGCCGATGTTGATTTCTCCGGCCAGATCGATGGCGAAGATGCCGGCATCAACCTCAAGGGCCTCGGTGTGATCGAAAGCATCGCATCAGGGTCGGCCGGTGGCACATTCCTGTCGGGCAATGTCGGCCAGATCAGCGTGGACCTCACCGCGAGCTTCCTGCGCAGCCTTGGCAAGACCCAGACCGTGGCACGTCCGACTATCTCGATGCTGTCGGGGGGAGATTCCGAGTTCAAGAGCGGCACGACCCGCGAATATATTCGGGAGATCAACTCGTCGACCTCCGAGGATGGTGAGGAGTCGAGCTCGGGCACGGATGTCCAGAAGCTCGAGACCGGTGTGAACGTCAAGGTCGAAGGCAGCCACAACAATGGTGTCATCAGCTCGAAGTTCGACATCGAGGTCGATGAGTTCATCGAGTTCGAGGAGTTCGATACCGGCACGGTTACGCTCAAGCTGCCGCGGACGACCGAACGCAAGCTCACCGCGCATATGGAAGCGCGCCCGGGCGATGTGATGGTCCTTGGTGGTATCATCCGCAATCGTGAAGAAATCGGCACGAACGAGGTGATCGGCACGAACATTCCGACCGCACGCCGCCGCGAAGCTGAAAAGACCGAAACGATCCTCCTGGTTCGCCCGCGCCTTGTGCAGATCCGCCCGACACGCATCGAAGCCCCCAAGGCGCCGCTGCGCGTCGAGAACGGGGTGGGAAGTCTCGACATCAAGGAAAACCCCATTGAGGGCGTGATGCAGGACGAAGAGCGCGCCCGCGCGCTGCTCGAGCAGATGTCCAAGTAAGATCGGGTTGCCCCTGAGCAGGGAGAGGCCGGAGCCAATGGCTCCGGCCTTTTTCCGTTCTGCGTTTCCGAAGCCTCGCAAATGGACCGATTTCCCGCGGGACAGAAGTTTTTCCGCGAGGAGCGCAGATAATGACCCGGCTAAGGGCGATGAAAATACACGCATTTCACGATGCATCAGCGGCATTGACCGCCTATCTCACGATCGCCGTCGCGGCTCTGGCCATGGTGATGACCAACGATCTCGGCCAGACGCTGCTGTTGACGGCGGGTGCATTGGCCTTCATCGCAATCATGGGGTCGGTGGCAACCGACCTCATGTCCAAGCGCATCCCCAACAGCCTCAGCCTCATGCTTTTGGCCGCCGCACCTGTCTGGTGGGCCGGACTGGCCCTTGGTGGCGATGCAGGCACCGCTTCCGACGGAATTGCCCGGACCTTGATGTCCAACATCGATGAGATCTACGGCACCGGCGCGCTTCTGCCGAGCTTCAATGTCTCTTTTCCGCTCTCGATCCCCATCGATATCGTCGGCATGATCGTGGTTTTCATCCCGCTGCTCCTTTCTTTTCGCTTGGGCCTTGGGTTCGGCGGCGGCGATGTGAAGTTGATTACGGCCGGCGCCCTGTTTTTTGGCTGGCCTCTGGGATTTGATTTCCTGGCCGTCTCCTTCATTTTTGGCGGAGTTTTTTCCGTCTTCATCATCCTGGGGCGTATGTTCTGTCGTGTCGCCGTCAAGTTCGGGGCGAAGGGCGACCGGGTGCGTCGTCTCGCCGAGCTGCGAGAGTTCCCCTACGCGCCGGCCATCGCCATCTCGGGCATCCTGTGCCTGGCCACAAAGCTTGAAGGATTGTTCTGATGCTGTCCCGCCTTCTTCCCATTCTCAGCCTGATTGCCGCCGGCGTTCTTGGCTGGTCCCTCTACACCAGTGGCACGCTCAACGAGCTGTTCTCGCCCAATGTCTCCGTGGTGGTCACCAAGCGTGTCATCTCTGAAGGAGAGCATGTGCGCGCGAACGCCATCCTCATGCGCGAGATCAAGGCCAAGGATATCGAACCCGGCATGATCACCTTCCCGGCCGGCGCCAGCGCGAAAGAGGCCGAGACAGCCCTGGCCAACCAGCAGGCAGGCCAGCGTATCGAGAAGAACGAGGCTATGACCTCCTCGATGCTCGGCAAGAAATCGAACTACGTCATCCTGCGCACCACCATGGAAGTCGAGGAGGGCGAAAGCATTACCCTGCGCAACGTGGAAGCCACACCACTCAAGTCGGCGCCGCGTCCGGGGGTCATCATCTTCGACACCGAGGATCAAGCCCTGTCCTATGTCAATGAAACTTACGACCTCGCGGCGCGCGAGATGCTGCCGCATGGCGAGATCCTGACGGTTGAAGCAACGGCCGGCGGCGCAGAGAAGGTCTTTGTGGTTCGGGCCGCGCGCGGCTTCGACCGCGCCGAGACTCTGGCGATGGACGGCCTGGAAGTGACCGAGATCTCGAGCCGGGACCTGCCGCGTGGCGCAATCGCCTTTCCGAGCGCCTCGGCTGCGAATGTCTTCACCACCGCCGCGGATCGCTACGTGGCAGCCGAAAGCCTGCGCAAGGGCGGATTCATCACCGCTGAGGTGATCGCAAGCGACAACGGGCTGGCACCGCTTCCCTCGGGCGATCTGCCCCGGACAATGGCCGAACTGACGGCATATATGACGGCTTTCCCCGACAGCGCCATGATCATCGATGGTGCCGTGATGCTGGACAAGGAGCCGACCGAGGGTGGATCGATCGACATGTGGATCGAGGACGGACGCACAGGAACCGGGAACAACCCCTTCGGTGAGATCCGACTCAAGCGCCTGGCTGGCGACGTGGAGTTGCGGATCGTCTACCTGGACGAGGCAACGGGCGAGGCGGGCACCGAGGAAGAGGGCAGCCCTCTCCCCGATGACCTGGCCAGCCCGACCGCACCGGTTCAGCCCGCCGCCGCGACAGACGAGGACGAGGCAGAGGCGCGCATCGCCTATTGGATCAAGGCAGAGCCCGAAAAGCTACGCGAATTCCAGAAAGCCTGGCGTGCCCCGGACAGTATTGCCTTCATGATCCACAATGACGTGAACCTCGTCGACGAAATCGGCAATGGGGCGACCTGTCAGGACGGATACTGCTCGATCAACCGCAAGGCGTCGAGCGACATGGCTGACGTGATCGCACAGCTCGAGCCGCCGGCACCGGAGCCGGGCGCGATGGGTGGCACGGGCGGCTCGCCGTTGATGATCCTGGACACGGTGGATGCTGATCTGGCCGCGCGCTTCGCCCAGAACGGCTATCCGACACTGGCGGATATCGCAGCCATCCCCGATCCCGCGATGGCAACGGTCCAGATGCAGGTCAACATCAGTCTCAATCGCCTGAGCTTCATCCGCCGCCAGGCGGAGTTGATCCTCGCCTCCTCCGATATCGCGCGCGAAGAGCTCGGTATGGGAGACACGGTGACCGAGTGAAGCAAGCCACGACGGAGATACACAAACGGGGCGACATGATCGCCCCGTTTTCATTTTTCCGGCCGGTCTCAAGCGAACCCATATCCCAGAAAATCGCCAATCATCGGCCAAGGAGTTTTACATGTCGCGTCTCAGCGTAGTCGTTCTCAACCTCGACGGGGAGGATGCCCCGGCCCTCACTGCCATTCGCGATGCCGCCGAGGCGGCGGACATGGCATTCAACGACGTGACAGGGAATTTCGACGATATTCTCAAGGCGGTTTCCGAGTGGTCAGTCCTGCCGGAAATCGTGGTTCTCCAGGCGCCGGAGGGCATGGAGCCGCAGGATGCGATCGCCGAAGTCGGCGGCCGTTTTCCTGAAGGCGAGGCGGAAGTCATCCTCTACAACGTGCCAAATGACATTCGTGTCTACCGCGACCTCAAGGTCTCGGGAGTGCGCGAAATCTTCTCCGGGGTTCCGACCGAGGAAGAAATGGCCGAGACCTTTGACGCCATTACCCAGGACAATCTCCGCCGGACCGGCATCGACCCGCGCAAGGCGATTTATGTCTGGTCGGCCTGTGGCGGGGCAGGGGGCACGTCCCTCGCGCTCTCGATTGCCCGGAAATTCTCCAAGGAAGGCAAACGCACGCTCTTCGTCGATCTCGACATGTGGTCAGGGCCGGGCTCTTTCATGTTCAACGCCGAGAACGGTGCGCGTGAGACCAACGGCCTTGTCGATGCACTGGCAAATCCCGGCCGGATCGACGCCCTCTTTCTCGAGCGCATCATCGATGTCGCCGACAAGAACCTCTTCTATCTCAGCGCCCGCCGGCGCGAAAACGACCCCAAGCCTAATCCGGCCTCGGTGCCGGTTCTCGTGGCCCGTGCTCAGCACAACTTCGACATGGTCATCCTCGATGTGCCGTGGCGCTCGGACCCACAACTCGACATGAACCATGTCCAGGGTCACTCCTACGTGGTCGCGCCGCCGACCCCGGCAGGGCTCCTCGGATTTTCGGTCATGATGAAGGATCTGGCCAATGCGCCGGGCAAATCGCCGATCTACGGCGTTCTGAACCGGGTCGGTGAGTTCAAGTCGAACGACATCATGAAGACCACCTTCAAGGAGGCGGGCGATGTCGATTTCTTCCAGATCCCCTACGACGCGCAGAATGCTGGCCGGATGTTCTTCGAGCAGAAAACCTATCTCGACCTGCCCGGAAAAACCAAGTCGGCAGTTGCCAAGATTTTCAAGACCCTGCCTGGCGGCGCCGAAGGCGAAGCTCCGGCCGCCGGCAAGACCGGTCGGGCGAGCAAGTCCAAGAAGAAGGGCCTGTTTGGCCGCAAGTGATCGCTTTTCGAGAGGACGATAGATGAAATTCGCAGGCCGCGCGCAGCGCGAAGAAATCACCGAAACGCTGTCGCCGGAAGAGGCCAAGGCGGAAATCGCCCGCATCCAGGCTGGCAAGAGGGTCAAGGAAGACCAGAAGTCCTCCAGCGCGGAAAAGGACATGCTTTCCATTCCGCCGGAGGTGCTCAACAACATGCGCGAGTTCGTGATGGCGCGCATCGACAGTAGCGTCATCAACGAACGCGACCTTCCGCGCTCGCTTGTGCTGTCTCAGATCGAGGACGTGATCTCCGAGGCGGCAGATGAGCAGCGCCTTGAACTCAACGGCGCGGAACAGGCGCTGATCGCTTCCACCATCATCGACGACATGATCGGCAACGGACCTCTCGAAATCCTCCTCGAGGACGAGGAGGTTACCGAAATCATGGTCAATGGACCTGACCGGATCTACGTCGAAGAAGCGGGCAAGACACACCTGTCGAAAGTGCGCTTTCGCGATGAGGCCCACCTTCAAACCGTGGCCAAACGGATTGCGCGAAGCGTAGGCAGAACTCTCGATGAACAGCGTCCATATGTGGACGCCCGCCTCGAGGACGGCAGCCGGGTAAATATCGTCCTGCATCCGATCGCCCTCGACGGCACGTCGATCTCGATCCGGAAATTCCCGAAGGACACGCTGGCCCTTCGAGACCTTCAGCGCTTTGGCGCCCTTTCCGCCGAAATGGCGACTTTCATCGAATGCATCGCGGCGAGCCGCTGCAATGTCCTGGTTTCGGGCGGCACCTCCTCGGGCAAGACGACGCTTCTCAATACTTTGGGGGAGTTCATCCGACCAACCGAGCGTGTGGTGACCATCGAGGACTCGGCCGAACTCAAGATCAATGTCGGCAACCTGGTGCGTCTGGAGACGCGCCCCGCAACCTCGGAATCCGGCTCGGTCCCGGTTACCCAGCAAAACCTCGTTGCGAACTCGCTGCGTATGCGTCCTGACCGGATCATCCTGGGGGAGGTGCGTAGCGCCGAGGCTTTCGACTTGCTTCAGGCGATGAGCACGGGCCACGACGGCTCGATGGGCACGCTGCACTCAAACAATCCGCGAGACACCTGCTCGCGTCTCCAGAACATGATCCTCCAGGGCGGCTTCGATCTTCCGACGCCGGTCATTCGCAGCCAGATCGTCAGCGCGGTCGATTTCATCGTCCACGCGGCGCGGGGCGCCGATGGCAAGCGGCGGGTGACAAACATCACCGAGATCACGGGCATGGAGGGCGAGACGATCGCGCTTCAGGATGTCTTCTTCTTCCAGCGCTCGACGGGCAAGCGGTTCAACGCAGGCGAATACGTGGCCAATGTGGTGAACCTTCGCAGCGCAGCAAAGCTCAGGGAATATGGTTTCTACGACCGGGCGATGGACGCGATCCTGTCAAGCCCGCGCCCTGAAGAGAGCTGATGGGAAGCCTTCGCTCGACTGGAGCGCGGCCCTTTTGTGCCGCGCCCCGAAAAACCCACCTTCTTGAGGCGCGCAGCAAGGATTTCCCATGAACGAGTTTCTGAACATCATCGATCTACGATATGTCGCCATCGGCGCCACCGCCGGCTTCGTGCTGCTGTTCGTGCTGATGTTCGTGCTGCGGTTCATCCGCGGGCAAAGGCGCGATCGCTATATCAAGGCGGTGCTGTCGAAGACGGAAGGGGCTGCAAAGAAGGCTCAATCCGTTATCCTCGACGCGGAAGCGCGGGCGATGAAGAATTCCGGCCGTGATACGACCTATCCGCTCGAGGCCATCAACCCGCGCGCGATCAAGCGCGACCTCAAGCGCGCCGGGCTTTCGACATTCTGGCCCGCAGTCTATCTCGTGGCGGCAGGCCTTGCCTATGTCGTGGCCTGGTTCGTGATCGCGGCGCCGATCTACCCCATCTGGGGCGTGGCACTTTCGATTTATTTGCCGGTCTATCTCTTCGTCCGCTTCGGATTGATCGGGATGAAGATGGAAGCGCAGCGTATGAAAATGATGACGCAGCTCATCGTCTTCATCGAATCCGTGCAGCGCGCGGTTACCGTCGGCACCTCGACCGACGAGGCGGTGTCGGAAGCGATCAAGGAAACCGAAGCACCGCTCCAGGAAAGCCTGACGGCCATCAAGGAGCTGCTGGACCTCGGCTATGATTTCGTCGAAGCGATCAACCTGGCTGCGGACCGCATCAACCTTCCCGAGTTCGATATCTTCGCGGCCTCGCTGACCGCGCAGTCCATGACGGGTGGCTCGGTCGGAGACGTGCTCAAGGAAGTGGTCGAGATCGCGCGCAGCCGGATGACCCTGACCAAGAAAATCGCGACCATGACGGCGGAAGGTCGGTTCAACGCGCTTCTGCTCGGCGGCCTGCCCATCGGCCTGACCATCTATCTTCGCTACGCCCAGCCGGATTACTCCAAGGTGCTGTGGGAGATGCCGATCGGTCAATACATCTATTTTGCTCAGCTCGGGATGGCGGTTCTGGGTGCCTGGCTTGCGATGAAGATCGCCAAAATCACCGTGTGAGGATCGCATGACCGAGACACTCGAAACCCTCCTCGGCCAGATGGGCCTGTCGCTCGACCGGCTGGGCCAGGCCTCCCTGGTGATGCCCGTCCTGCTCTTTCTTGTGGTGGTTCTGGTCTACTTCTTCACGGCCCACCGCCGGAAGCGGGAGATGGCCCGGGCTCGCATCGCCTCGAACCTGGTCTCTGGTGCGCGCCGCCGCAACAGCGGCCTGACCCAGGAGGAGATCCTCGCGCGGCTGCGTCCGGAAACCGAAGAGCAGGACAATGTGCACCGCACGATGATGCGGGTGTCCGAAGGCCTCCTCAAGATCGTCAACTTCGACAAGGCCAAAACCCAGGAGAGCCTGATCCGAGCAGGACAGCGCGACCCGAAGGCGCTCTCGCGGTATATCATCCAGCGCGGCATGGGCATGATCATCGGACCGGTGCTGCTCTTCCTGCTCCTGCCCTCCCTTGGGCTGACCGGCATCATCCAGATCGCCGGCTCCCTCGTGGGCATCCTGGCGGGCGGTATTCTCGTCGACGTGCGGCTGGACAAAGCCGTGGCCGAACGCAAGACCAAGATCAACACAGAGCTTCCGGTATTGCTCGACCTGCTGACGATCTACCTCGAGGCAGGCTCCTCTTTCGACGTTTCACTGGCGCGGGCCTCGAACGCGCTCAAGATCAGTTTTCCGGTCGCAGCAGCGGAGATCCTCTACCTGCGTCGCGACCTGGAGATGTCGATCGACCGGGAAAAGACCTTGCGTCTCTTTGCCAACAGGATCGGCACCCAGACGGCGAAGACCTTCGTGGCAATCGTGGTTCAGTCGGAAAAACGCGGTAACGCCATCGCGCCGGCATTGCGCCGGCTGGCGCAGGATGCGCGACGGGAGGTGATGGCCGACATCGAAAAGAAGGCGCAGAAAATCCCGACTGTCATGCAGCTGCCCATGTTCGTCTTCATCCTTCCGGCGATTTTCGCCTCCGTCATCGGCCCGGCTGTTCTCCAGGTGATCCAGGAGGTCTCGAAGTGAGCCGACCAGGAATCAAAGCACTGGCGCGCAACACCCGTGGCGGCGTGATCCTTGAGTTTGCACTCTCTACGCTATTGCTGCTCACGGTGCTGCTCAGCACGCTGGAGTTCGGCCTCGAGATGTTCGTGCGTCAATCTTCGGAACGCGCTGCGAGCGCGGCGGCGATGGAATACTCCACGCGGCGATCGGTTTCTGAAACGCAAGAGGCTGTCAGGGATAGCTTGCCGGTGATGATGTATCGCTGTTCCGAGCCGCTCGAGGTTCGGCTCTTTGATTCCATCCTTGGCGTTGAACTCGCCGAAGATGCGGCGGGGCGTGCAGCGCAGGATGATGCAAGTGACGCCTCCGCCGTAATGGCGAGGGTCAGTTATACCTGCCGATGGGATCGGTTGACCCCGGTGGTTCGCGGCCTTTTGGGGCCGGTTTTCGAGCATGAAGTAGTGGTCTACACGAGGATGCGCGACTGATGAAACGGATGACACGCCGGTTCTGGCGCAACACCAAAGGCTCTTCGCTCATCGAGATGTCGGCAGGGGTATTCGTCCTGATGCTTTTCGCGATCGGCATCGCACAGTTCGCGAGCCTTTCGATGGATGTCGATCGGGACGGTCGGGCAATCCGGTCGGGTCTCGATCTTGCCTGGCAGATCGACGAGGAGACGGACACTCCCGCGCCTGAGGATATCGAAGCCATGGCCCGTGCGTTGGGGGTGATCTCGAAGCTTTCGCAAGGGGATGCTTACCGTCTGCATGTTTCCGTCTTTGATGCGGATGCTACGGGGAGTGCGGCGCTGCACTGGCAGCAAAGCGCCGGCAACCGAGACGATTACCCGCCTTCGCGGGTCGAGTTGTCAGGGGGAGAAGTCCTGCTCGATGGCCGCGGTTTCACGGTCGAGGATGATGAGAAGCTGATCGTGGTGGAAGTCTTGCGCGATGGCCACGGGATGGCCCGCGGCGAGATCAAGCACCGCTATGGCGTCGCCTACAAGGCCGATCCACTGCCCTGAGGGGGTTAAAGACCGAGCGCCACGCGCCCGGCGGAGAGAATCTCTATCGCGCGTTCATGTCCGGGCATGGCGGGATCGTGGAGGACGATCCAGCCAGCAAGCGCCACGACAGCACCCCTGATGGCCAGTCGCGACCACGGCGTTGCGCGGCTTGGTTGACGGCGCAGCCAGCGCGACAGACGTGCATACCCCTTGGGATTGTGAAGTTGGCCGCGCGGCGCGGGGAGGGAACCCGTAATGCCGCCTGCCTCGTCGAGCCGAAGATGGACGGGCTTGAGACCGCTGAGCGTGCGTTCATCTTCGGGATCGGGTGCAATGCCGTCAGGGTCCTTCCAGAGAATGACCGGCAAGACGGCGCCCTTGTATCCAAATCGCGTGTTCGCCGTCGCTTCGATGAGATTGGCCCGCAAGACCGCGTCCGCTTCTGGCTCTACCGCGAATTTCGCTGCGTGCACATTTCCGGTGGCATGGTCGATCGTGGGCACGGTGGCGTCGAGAAGACCTTCGTGATCACGGTTAGGCTCGATTGCGGCCTCATCGGTGCCGTGAACACACAAAAGAAGGAGGCGGTCCTTCTGGCGAACCACGTAGGAGGCTTTCAGAGTCGGGCAGCCCGTAGGGCAGCTGCTGGCGGCATCGTTCGTGTTGAGCCGGCCCCTGGCGTCGAGCCAAAGCTGCACGCCATCCCCGATGGGGGTGATGTCGTCGGGCGAAACCCCGAGCTGGCGAGCGAGGAACCGGGTGCGGGGGTCTTTGATGGGGAAGATGCGCGGGAGGACCTCGCTGGCGAGGGCCGCAAGGCAGAGCGTGCCAGAGAGTGGCAGCGCGTTGCCGGCGAGCCAGGCCTGCCCCTGGAGGATGGCCTGGCCAATGGCGTCAGAAAGATTCGTCAGGTCTGGCAGTATCTGCATGGCGCATCTCGTATCTCATGAAACGAAGATTGGCCAAAAGGATGTTTCGCGAACCAGAGGCTACCTGATTGTCAGGTTTTGGAAGAGATTGTCCGTCGATCTTTCGGTGATGCGGTTGGAATTTCCCCATCAAGGCCAGCATCCGGTGGTTGCTCGAGGGTTCCTTCATCCAAACTTCGGTCGTGGAAACCCCTTCCTTCAGAGAGTTGCCATGCAAGTGATGCGGCGACAGTGGCTGATGCGACTCCCAGGATGACATTGATTACAAAACGAATTTTTGAGCCTTTGATGTTCGCGTGGTGTCCTCAAGAAGTGATCATTTGCATCTTACAGTAAGAAACGGCGCATCCCATCGGGACGCGCCGCCTATTGATGTCAGGCCGCGACCTTGGCGGCATTCGACGATTTTGCGCCCGTGGATTTCGGGATGCCGCGGACGTTGTCGACGATCAGACGGCGCTCATCGCCGCGCTGCGAGATCTCGCATTCGAGCACCACTCGGGCTTTCTTTGCTACGCTGGAGCTGATTGCAGTCCAGGTCTCACCAAAGACAAGAGCTTCGTAGCAACCCTCCGGGTCGGAAACGGCGAGGACCGCCATGATGTCTCCCGACCGCGTGCGCCGCACGTCGATGTTGGTGATGACGCCGGCGAGGTGCGCTTTGCGCATCCGGTCGCTGGCCTCCTCCAGAACATAGCGCGAGAAGTCGAGACGCTTGGCCTGGAGTTGGGGTTTCAGCCACTCCAGAGGATGTCCGGTCATGTAGTGGCCGAGCACATCGAACTCCGCGTCGAGTTCTTCGTCACGGCTCATCTCCTCGACGTCCACCTGCGGGGCGGCATCATCCATCAGGTCGAAGAGCGACACCTGGCGCGCATCGGCGCGCGTGTCTCTGCCGGCGATGATGGCCAGGGCTTCAGAGCGGGACACGCCGGTGCAGTCGAAGGCGCCAGCTTTGGCCAGGGCCTTGAGGACCTGGTTGTTCACTGCCTTGCCCATGCGGGTCGTGAAATCCTGAACCGAGGCGAAGGCGCCCTTGGCCTGACGCTCGGCGACGATCGCATCAGCAACGGAACGTCCGACGCCACGGATCGCACTGAGGCCATAGGCCAGCGCGAAGTCGCGGCCGCGCCAGGTTTTCTTCAGTCGGATCGGGGTGAAGATGGCTCGGGATGCATTGATCGACGGGGCCCAGATGTGGATCTGGCGCGATTTGAGTTCGGCGGCAAAAAGAGCGATCTTGTCGACCTCGTCGAGATCGAGGTTCATGGCTGCGGCGAAGAAGGCCTCCGGATGGTGGGTCTTCAGCCAGGCGGTGCGAAACGCGATCGCCGCGTAGGCCGCGGCATGGCTTTTATTAAATCCGTAGCCGGCGAAAAGAGAGATTTGATCAAAGATCTCTCCCGACACCTCGGGGCTGAGACCGGAATTTTCAACGGGTTTAATCGAGGTGATGCGCGCCATTGTGGTGCCTTTTCTTTGCTGGATATCGTTATGGCCGTCTGGAATGCCGGCACAGGTCTTTCTCCGGGAAAAGACCTGGGCCTTGGCGCTTCCACCGCGGCCGCACCTCTTGCTGTCAGGGATGTGCCCTCAGAGTGTCCTCCAGAGGGCCTCCTGGCGCGCGAGAGCCGCGCGTTCTGCTTCTCCCCAACCCAACTCGTCGAGGAGGTTGTCGACGAGCTCTCGTGGCTCGGAGGAAGGAATGTTCTTGTTGTCGTTCCAGTCGTTCATCGGCGCAGGCGCAATCCGGCGCACCTGCGTTTCCAGGAAGCCGAGCTCATCTTGCCCGATCCCCGGCAGGGGCAGGACACGAACCCGGCAGTGCCGCCGCGCAAGCTCGGCGCGCAGGCGCTTGGAAAGTTTTCCGTCGATCGATCCGCGATCAGCTTTTGCCGTGCTGTGCCAGAGCCTGCCGGCATTATAGGCACAGACAAATTTGTGGCTGTTGACGTTTCCGACGCAATGATTGCTGTGGATACGGTGGTGCAGGTTGCCGGTTTTGCCGATGTAACGGGGGGTATGGGTATGGTCATGCAGAAGATAAAGACCCGGCACGCCATCAGGGGCGTCTCCAAGCTCGATGAGTGGTGCGCGAGAAAGGTCGGTCAGGGCAGTCTGTGGCAACATGGAAAACCTCGTATCGGAAAAAACGGACATCCTGCGCGTGTTATAGCAGTCGCGTTATGGGATGCGCCGGGAAAATCGTGCCATGGCACAAATTTCCCGGACTACTGAAGTTTCAGGGGGTGGCGTAGACGACTTCATGTGCCTCGAGCTGCTGGGGCGGTTCGAGCTTTCCGATCAATCGCTCGATGATCTTGTCGGGGACCGCCGCATCGCGGTTCCGGTTCTGTGTCCCGAGCTTCCCGCGTTCCGCTTCGACATAGACGATGCGTGTGCGCGCGCCATAATCCCTGAAAAGCGAAAGCAGCGGCCCGCGCATATTGCGCGTGATATTGGTGGCGTTCCAGGCAAAGTCCTGCCCGGCCCGGAGGTAAACCCGCGCGCGCTCTCGCGCTTCCTGAATGACCTGGCCCTGGTTTCCCGCGGGATCGACGCCCATTTCAGCCCGGATGTCGTCGAGACTGACGACAGGTAGGCCCGGGGCGTGCCGCGCAAGCCAGGTATCCTTGCCTGATCCGGGAAGTCCGGACATCATTGTGACCTCGCAGCTGAAGGCCTCATGGGCGGCATAGTCCGGATCGCGGTCGTCGCGGTGCGCCCAGACGACGCGACTGTCATCATTGGCAAATTCGCGGCGTTGCCCGTGACAGCGCTGCTCTTCGAAAAGAACGCCGGCAAGTTCGACACGCTCAAGCAGGTCAGGGAGATCCTGGCAGATCCGTCCCCGGGCATCGGCCCGTGCATGGGCAATGAGATCGGCGCTATTGCAGATCCAGGAGGTCTCGATCGCCATCCGCTCCGCGTTCTCGCGCTCGATGAGCCAGAAGGGCAGCTGGTGAGCGGTGATCAGGCCGCAGATGTCTTCGCGCCAAGCGAAGGGCGCGTTGGCGGCCCAAAGAAGCTCCCGGGCGATGGAGGCGCCGACGCGGGAATGTCCGCGCGAGGTCAGCCGGCCATCCTCCTTCCGGGTAGTGGCCGGCTTGCCGATGTCATGCAGCACGGCGCTCCAGAATAGGCCTTCCCGTCGGGCGGATGGAAGGGCTTGCCAATAGGGGTCGCTGACGAGTTCACCAACCACCATCCTGGTGTGGGTCAGAACGTCGCCTTCGCCGTGGTGCTTGGGGTCCTGCATGCAGGCCGACATCGCGGCGAAACGCTCCGGCCAGAGGGCTTCTATCGCCGCCCAGTCAGGCTGCTCACCGGAGCTTGGCACCAGGCTGAGCAGATGATCATGATGGGGGTCGCTGGTCATGGTGCTCTCCTTTGCGTGGCTTGTTTCCCGCGGGCCGGGGTCTCAGGGCGCCTGCGGGCGGCGGCGCATGGCCATGCCGCCGTCCGAGGGCGCCAGGACCTGATATGAGGTTTATCCGTCCTGCAAAGAAAAAGGGCCGCGAAAATCGCGACCCCATCTCAGTTGAATATCTTGACGCTTACGGCGCCACGTTGGCCTCGAAATCCTGCCAGGTCCAGACAGTGCCGTCCTGGAAGATGAAGCTTTCGATCCGGCGATTGCTGTTGTCGAACTGGTCGCGGATCTCGACGGTGTCCTCGTTCTTGACCAGGATGCTCGCATCTCCGTCGGCCTCCCGGGTGATCACGATGTCCGCTGGATTGGCATCGAGAAATTCCAGGCTGTCGGGCTGGTTCGAGTAATAGCTGAAGTCCTCGATCCGGTAGTTGCCGTCATTTGCAACCGAATGGGTGTAGTTTTCGGAGAAATGCGTGCCGTCGATGAGGCCTCGTGGTTTCGCATCCTCCGCGGCTTTGTTGCGCGCACCCTGGTGATCAAGCGTCACGCCACCCTGGAACTTGAAGCTTTCGATGAGCTTGTCGTCGCTGTTGTTGTCCTGACCCTTGATCGTGACCGTGTCGATATCGCCAGTGCCGTTGTCGATGGTGATGACGAAGTCGCCGCCCGAGACGATGAAGGTGGTCTGACCGACGGTGGCATCGAGGAATTCAATGCTGTCAGGCTGGTTCGAGTAATAGGTGAAATCCGAGATGGTGTAATCTTCGTCATCCGCAACCGAGTGGAAGTATTGCTCGGAATGGTGCGTTCCATCGATATAACCGGTGGGCTTTGCGTCATCGGCGGCCTTGTTCCGGGCACCTTGGTGATTGAGAATGGTTCCGTCAGCGAAACGGTAGAACTCGACGAAGCTGTCGTCGGAGTTGTTGTCCTGGTTTCGAATGGTAATGACATCCGGCGTGCCGTCGCCGACGTCGACCGTGATTTCGAAGTTCTTGTCCTTGACGATGAAGTTTGTTTGCCCCGGGGTCGCATCATCGAAGTAGAGCGTGTCGTCCTGGTTGCTGTAGTAGGTGAAGTCCGAGATCGTGTAGGAACCATCTTCGGCTGCCACGTGATGATAGTTGTCGGAATGGTAGAACCCGTTGATGTAGCCGGTAGCCTTCATGTCGGACACGGCGCGATCACGGATCGCCTGGTGATTTGCGAACAAATCCTGGCCACCCTCATGCTTGAAGAGGATCTGCTCGATGAATTTGCTGTCGGTGTTGGTGTCCTGGTCGTAAAGCAGGACTTGCCCGCCACCATCGACGGCGATGATGAGATCGCCATCGACCACCGAGAATGTCACGTCAGATGGGGCAATGTCGCGAAGCTCGAGTCGATCACCGTCGCCGTATCCGTTGTCCCAAACCCGGTCATCTCCCTCGCCGCGTGAGTAGACGTAGAGATCCGCTCCCCGGTCGCCCTTCATGTAGTCGTTGCCGGGCCCGCCGATGAAGGTTTCGGCGGCACTGGTGCCGGTGACATTGTCGTCGCCGGCCTTGCCCAGCACGCCCTTCTGGCCTGAAAGGGTCGCTGTATCGGCCTCGTCGGTAAGGATCAGCCAGTCAAAAGGGTCGACGTCATCGGTATAGGGACCGAAGCCCGCTGGCTGGGTTGCGCGGCCACCAGGTGTGACCTGAAGCGTGATGCCGGACCAGTTGGCCGTCTGGTCTGGAGTATCGGTAAAGACCGGCCCCGGAACATATTCGCCCTCGGTGTCGGAGCCGGTCTGACGAGAGGCGACGGCGAGACGGTTCCTGGGCATGACCTCGGTCGTATGAAGGGTCCATCCTTCCTCGACCGACATGGTGACGTCGTCGGTGTTGTTGGAATAGACTTCGGACATGCCCGAGATCACCAGGCCGGCATTGTCGGCCACCGGAAACGACGGGGGTTGCTGGGGCGAGGTTTTCGCGGCACGGCCGTTGATCGTCGCGATTTGCGGGTTCGAACCATCCACAGTGACGATGTTGGCCATGATGCGCCCTGCGGCACCTTGCTCAAATGCCTGAGTGTCGCCATCGGCCGGGCTGTAGACCTTGGTCAGAACAGTGGTCCATTGAGCATAATCCTCATTGACCTGTGTGAGCTGCTTCTCCCAACCCTCAGGCGTCAGAAGAGCGGAGCGATGCATCACGAAGGCCACGAGAAGATCGCCCGGCTGGGTGCCTGCTGCGATGGTCGAGCTTACAGTCGTGCCGCTATCGGTCTCGCCAGTGCTGCCCGCGCCGCGGACATAGATCGGCATCTCGCTGGGAGCTGCATCATCCTCAGGCGAGGCTGGTGTCGGCGTGCTTGGGCCATCGGCCATAGCCGTGGTTGCACCCCCGAAGAGTGTCGCGACGTTGCCCCCTGTATAGGCAATCGCACCGACGGCGATCACGGAGATCAGGCCGGCAAGGATGCCGTATTCGACAATTCCCGATCCGCGCCTGTTCTGAAGAAGGTGGAGGGCGGCGGTGCTGGAGCGCAGAGCGGTTCTTTTCATCTTGATCTCCCTGTGGAGGGCTCCGGAAAGGCCATGGGTGCTTGCCGGAAATTTCGTGTTGAGGCTGGCCCGGAAATAGGAAAACACTGCCTCGCGACCAACCACTCGGATTTTTCCGATCGCGATTCCGAAACAATCTCCTACGGCCCTTTGCTCGAGCGATGCTTTGAAAGTTTTTTCCGAGTGTGCGACGGAAAAAACTGCGTGCTGCGTAACAGTGAGTGAAGCTGCGATAATGCGACTTCATCCATGCAAGGCAGAAAAAGGAAAAAACATGACCTATGCAGGCAAGACAGCAATCCTCGCGGTTGCATTGGCGCTCACCGGTGCTGCGGTTCAGGCGGAAGGCAAAGGCGGCCGAGATTTCGCGCCGCTGACGAAAGCCGAGGCGATCGAGAAGGCGGTTGAGCGCTTCGAGGCTGCCGACGTCGATGGCGATGGCACTCTCACTGTTGAGGAAATGCGCAAGGGCGCCAAGAAGATGCGCGACACGGGAAAGGATGGTCAGAAGGGCCGCCGCGGCGAAGACCGCCAGGCTCGCCCCCAACATGATCCCTCCAAGCTTTTCGAGCGCCTCGATGCAAATGGCGACGGCAGTCTCTCCGAGGAGGAATTTGCCCGAATGCTGGAGATGGGCCGCAAGCACCGCGGACCGCGCGGCTGAAGGAGATGAGCTCTCGGGATGAGGAATGGCTTCTTGAAGCCTTCGCCGACCTGAGGGCGCAAGACCGGCCGGAAGTTCCGGCCGGTCTTGTTGCGCGTATTCTTGCGGATGCCGATCAGGTGCAGAATGCGCGCCGCGCGGGACGCAAACGCCCTGTTTGGCGGCGATGGTGGGAAGCCTGCAAGACGCGAGGATCGGGCCTGGTAGCCTTGCCGTCCGCCGTCGCGGCAGCAGGATTCTTTGCTGTTTTCACGCTGCCATCGATGCAGGCGCAGGACGCCGAACTAATCGAGGTGGCGGTGTTCGCGGTCGAGCTCGAAGAGGCCGAAACGACTTTGGGTTCGGATGAGATGATCTGGTTGGCGGGTTGGCCCGCAGGCATCATCGATAACGATGGCGAAACGACTTTTTGAAGCCAGCCGTTTGGACCGATCTCCTGTAAAATCACAGGAGTTCCCATGACCAAGACCCATGTTGCGCCCTTCGGATCTGGCGATACCGACTGGCAGCCCGTTCTCACCACGCCCTGGTATACGATGTCGCGCCGTGGCGACTGGTATTCGGTGATGACCAGTTCTAATCTTCACCCGGCGACGGTCTTCGCGGTGGATTCGGAAGATCAGGTGCTGTTGCTCGATGTTTATCGCCCGGCGCTTGACCGGGTGGTGATCGAGACCCCGCGTGGTCTCATCGATCCGGGCGAGACCGCGCGACAGGGCGCGGCGCGCGAGTTCACGGAAGAAACCGGCATCGCGGTGCGCACTGAAGACCTGGCCCCGCTGGGACGCATTTTCCCGGACAGCGGGATTCTGCGCACCGAAATCGAGGTCTTCGGCCTGCGTCACGCAGAGGTTTTTGCGCCGGTTTCGGCAGATGACGCCGTGATCCTTGGCCATCGACTGGCCCCACTTTCGGAGATGGCCGAGATGGTTGCATCGGGCGAGATTTCCGACGGTATCACGATTGCGGCCTGGCAACGTTTCCTGGCTGGGCAAAAGCCCGGCCGGGTAGCGTCTTACGTGAATGTGGAGATCCTCGACGACGCTGGCACAGTGGTATCGCGCCTGCGCACGGCCCGGCCATCCTGGTCCTTTGACGAGTTCACTCGCAACCGCGATGCAGCGGGTTGGAGCTGGCGCATCTGCAAGGGGTAGCGCCGCCCAGGCATGCGGGGCGCGGCTCAAGCCGGCGCCCTGCGTCCTTAACTTCTCCACATGGTCCAAGCGGAGGCTCGCGATGCGTCGTCGACACAAGATTCTGGCAACCACCTTCCTGACGACAGCGCTGATTGTTGTCGGTGCGACATGGCGGGTCGCCGAACACCTCTACTGGAATCCGGCGGATCTCGCGGCCTACGAGGAGGATGCGCTGCGCGCCTTGCCGCGCCAAAACATGGCGCGCTATCTCGCAGAACGCGTTTCTGGGCGGATCAGTGAAACCAGCATCGGCCCTGTCTCCGGCGCTCTCATCATGAGCGAAGTCTTGGGGGCTTTCGCGGATCTGGAGGGCGCGCACGGGACTGCCGCGGCCGTCATTGGTAGTGCGGCTGTCTACGAGGTCTGGGATGCGGAAGGTGCGAAGCTCTGGCTTGCAGGTTTCGAAGGATTGGATACGGACGCCAATCTCTTGGAACGGCTCGAAGAGGCTGCCCGAAAGGCCGTCGAGCAGCGCGTGGCAGCAACCGAAGCGCTGAAAGCAATGGATCTGGCCGCCCCGGCGCCGATCCTCGAGGCCGATCGCCCACTTTGGCAGGCCGAGCCGGGGACCAAGGATGGGGATGCCCTGGCGGGTGGCTATCCGCTCTCGCGTGATCTCGATCTGCCGGTGGTTCCGCCGCCTCCCGCCGAAGGATCAGCTCTTGATCGTCTGGATCTCGTCCAGGTGCGTCTTGCGGCGCGGCTGAAATCCGATCGACAGATCACCAACGCGATCTGGTGGCAAGGCTCGGGCGGGTTTGACAAGAACTCGACCTCGGGCGGGCTAAATCCGCCGGACCTATGGCAGTCCATCGCCTTCGTCCATGCCGGACAAAGCATGGAGCCTGAAGATTACGCGCGCCTTTCGGCTGATCTGGCGCATGTTCTGCGCGATGCAATGATCTCGGCTTGGCGAGTGAAATATCGCGATTGGACCGCGAGGCCCAACCACCGCGCCGGCAAGATCGGCAATGCCATCGGCAACCCGCCATTTCCCGGCTATGTCTCGGGTCATGCCACAGCAGCAGCCGCAGCCGCGGAGTTCCTGGCGCAGCGCGATCCCGATAATGCCGCCCAATACCGTCGCCTGGCGCGGGACAGTGCCAATTCACGCCTCTGGGGCGGGGTTCATGTCGATAGCGACAACGAAGCCGGCATTGCCCTTGGACGTCATGTGGCGGCTGCGCACCTGGGGCTTGAGATCGATCCCAAGTGGCGCACCACGTCGGCTCCGGAGCTGGACGGATGGCTTCTCGAGCGCCTCGAGGATGGCCTTGACCTCTTCGATGATGTTTCGGACCGGGTTCGGGCAAGGTTGCTTGGCGAGCTGTCGTTCCGCGAAAGGATCGATGGCGCCCCGCGGACCACGACGGCGCGTTCGCCGGTGGAAGTTCATGACACCTTTGCGGGATCTCTCGCATTGGCCGATCTTGATGGGGATGGATTAAAGGAGGCCCTGGTGACAGGTCGAGACGAGGTGCGGCTTTATCACAATGTCTCGCGGCCAGGCGTGATCTCCTTCGAACTGGCCTGGGAGGCGCATCCTGAAGCCATCTCGGGGGCCTTCTTCACGCATGACACGAGAGGCGCCGTGGACGGGATCATGGCCTTTGGTCAGAACGCTCCGCAATTCTTCGCCCGCAGCGATAGTCTGACGTTCAGTGCCGGGCCGCAAATCGCCACTGGCTTTCCGCATGAGGATTTTGCCTCGCAGGGAGTGGTTCTCTTCGACAGTGATGGAGATGGGGATCAGGACGTGCTGCTGACGGAGTCGAGTTTTCCCTTCTCGGCCCCGAGTTCCGAAAGCTTCAATAGGGCGCGGCGACCGAATATCCTGCTCGAGCGGAAAGGCGAGGGGTATGTCTTCGACCGCTTCATCGACAGCCCTTCGGGGTCGACGCTGGCGGGTGGATACATGGACATCAATGAAGACGGGGTTCCCGACCGCGGTCTGGTTACGGATTTCGGCCGTATTCAGGTCGTCGATGGCGCCACGGGGGAGGATCTGCCGTTGGCGCCCGAGATCGACAAGGTGATCTTCGGCATGTCCTTCACGCCCATTGAAGTGGCCGGCCGACCGGCCTTCCATGTCTCGAACATCCATGACGGGGAAGACTGGCCCTATGGCGAGCCGCCGCGCCCGGAAGAACTCAAGGACGACATCATCGTAGCCTGGGACCCGCAAGCCGGGCATCTCGTCGATATTGCGGAAGGTCGGCTACATTACGGGATCGGTGAATGGGGATGGGGGTCGGCCGCAGGAGACCTCAACGGCGATGGCCGAGAGGATCTCGTGGCGACCAATGGCTTCACTCTGAACACGCCTTATGGATGCGATATGCGCATCTTCCTCCAAGGCGAGGATGGAAGCTTCAGGGGGCAGGATGGTGTCATCGATTTCGAACTTGGCGACAGCTCGCCGCGTGCCGTGGCGCTTGATGATCTCGACGGGGACGGCGACCTCGACATCCTGCTCAATGCCTCCCAGCAGGTGCGTCTTTGGGAAAATACCTCACAGATCGAAGGTCGCGCGGCTCGGGTAATCGCAAGTCCGACGCGGGGCTATCTCACGCAGGTGATCGATCCGGACACCATGCCGAAGGTGTCGCTGCCGCCTTTGCTGCGGGAGCGGCAGCCTGGGGATTTCACGACCGACTGACCCTGGGGGGGTCAGGCGGCCTCGGGTGTTGCGTAGGCGGGGCGAAGCTCGGGATCGATCTCGATACCCCAATGGGTCTTCATCGAAGCCACGAAGCGGACCCAGGCGGCAGGCGCCGGCAAGTCGTGGACGCAGTCGAGACATTGCTTACCGGTTTCGAGCTGACCCTCTACATCATTGTGAATGTCGACGCCGCGGCGGGAGAACCGACCTATGCACATGCCGTCATCAGCATTGACCCAGACGGTCTGGCCATCGGTGAAGGCTTCGAAATCTCGCATCAGGTGTCTCCTCTTGGGCCGGTAAGAAGCGGGGTGATGTTGTGACGGCGCGCCACGCCATGCAAGGCCTGGTGATGATCCATGGCCTGATGATTGCTGGAAGGCGGCCGGATTTTCTTGAGCCAGGTAAACATCTGACATTCGGGGCCGTGCCGGTAGCAAAGCGGCGGGGCGAGTTCCGGATCGTCCAGCAAGCGCCGGATGAGCTTGTCGAGATCCTTGTCGCGCCTGTCGCGCGCCTTGGCGCGGCCCTCGCTGACATGGACTGCCCTGGAAGATGGCCGGCGCCAGGGCTCACTGGGCAACTCGCGAAAGATCTGGATGTCGTGAGAGAGGCTGCCCTGGCGTGCCGAGCGAAGCGCGCCCAGTGCGATGAGTGTTTTGTTGAAGGCCAGCAGCCGGCTGTCCTCTGGATCGACTTGCGGGAATGCCGCATGGGGCGCGAAACGGCTGCCTTCGGGTGGGTCGAGATGCGCGCGCGGATCGGCGACCGGCGGTGCGGCGAGGATCTCGCCCGCGGCTTTGCGCATGGCGTTGGCGATGAGATCGGAAATTTCCTGGTCAGAAGCCTGTGCGTTCCTCAACTCGAAGAAAATGCCTTCGGCACGTGCCTGGAGATCGAGGCTGCCGACCACTTCCCCGCGCGCGTGGTAGGGAACCTCCTTGAAGCCTTGGGCAAGAGATGAGGAGGGCAGGACGAGCACTGCGGGCAGAGCCTCGAAACCCTGATCCCCGTTGTCCCGCAAAATGAGGGCCGTAAGATCGCGAAACACCCGCAGGGAAAGCTGCCGGCCGGTTGCGGGGCAGGAAGCGGTAGGGGCAATGGGTCCACGAGAGAGCGGCAGCTGGTCCTGGGCCTCCTTGAAAGGCGGCAGGTCCTGAACGGGGTAGGCATGGAGAAGCCCGGTAAAGGGCGTCTCAGGCTGCATGGCCTCAAGGGCATGCCAGGCTTCGAGCTGGGTGCCACGGGCGAATTTCAGCAGGTCGGTGGCAGGCTCGAAGGGCATGGGGACTCCGTCGGTCAAGAACATCTCGGTGTTACGCGGCTTCGAGGCCGAACATTCCGTTCGCGGTCTCGATACAGCCGCAGATATCGGCGAGAATATCGGTGTCCTCGCGCAAGATCGCTGCATAGAGGCGATGGTTGCCGTCGGCGATGGGCCAGCGGCTTTGCCAGCCTTTTGCCCAGGGGACGCCGACGTCGATCTCGATGGGATCGCTCCAGCCGACCTCGATGAGATAGGCGATCCGGGCTGCATGGTGGGCGACAGGGGCGTGGGCAGCACCGAGGGGCGTCTCCATGAGATTACCCTTGGCGCAGGCTTCCTCGACATCCTCTATGGTGAGGTGATGCGCGTCGATCCAGGGCGGCGTATCGACGGGGCAAGCAATCCGCCGGATCGCCGCAATGGGCACCAGGAGGGGAGGATCTGGGGGCAGATAGATATCGTTCACGTCTCGGCTCCAAGGGCGAGCGAGGCTTCGATCCGGGCCTCCCGGGCCATGCGCGCGTGGTTCGAGGGACTGGCTTCGATAATCTGCTCGAGGATCTCGATCTCGTAGTCGAGCGGTGGTGCCTGCTCCATCAGCACAGAAAGACAGACAGAGTCGAGTGTATCGGGCCAGTGGTCCGGTTTGAGATGGCTGGTGCTTGCGCGCAGCCATTCTTCATCTTCCGTGACATTGAGAGCCACGCGGATCGAGAAGACCTCGTTCTCGCGATCGGTGCCGATGAGATCGAGGCGTGGCCTCACCCCCTTTGCAACAACCATCTCGGGGCCGCCGGCAGAGAGGATGATCTCATAGACAGCTTCCTCGAGATTGTCAGGCACCCAGTCGCAATCAAAGCCGGCGTTCCGCCCAATGGCGGTGGCGGTCTCGATGATCTCGGAGGCGGGACGCGAAAAGGAGACCGGCACATCCAGAAGGAAATAGGCATGGGTATGGGACATGTTGGACCCTCAGTCGCTGTAGATCATCACGGGATTGCCGTCCCAACGACCGAAGCGCTCGATCGAGCTTCCGGTCTTGAGCATAGGCGAGCCACTTGCCATCGATACATCGTGGGTGCGGCTTTGCCCTTCGGCCAGGGTGCCTTCGGGCACAACGGGGACTTTCTTGCCGGCCATCCAGTCTCCTTCGGTGATCCGATCACCGAGCTTGACGACCTGGACCTTCCTGGGGCTTGGAATACCCACTACCTGCCAGAAGGAGACATCTTGCATGGTGGCTCCCCAGATATTGGCCAATACTTCGCCAACCTTGAGATCGTGCGGGGCGACCTTGGCCGCCTTTTCCGCATCAAGGACAGACTTGAGGCGATCGCGCACGCCGATCCGTGCATGGTTGGAGGTGATCTTCTCCTCGCGGAAGGAGCGGTTGATCGCCCGCGGCCGGAAGAAATGCGCGTAGATCTCGGGTTCGGCCTTGCGGCGAAAGTCCGGGCGCTCCGAAATGACCACGCCCGCGCCAGTCTCCGGGTCGGTCCAGGCGTCGATCGGCTTGTTGAACGAGCTTCTGGCGATGGTCGTCTTGCGCCGTTTTGTCAGGCTTTCGATCTCTGCTGCTGTCTTGGGCATCTTGATCTCCGTATGTCTCCAGGCTGGCCCCAGTCGGGCGCCTCTCCTCATGTGGGAGGGGCGCGACTGCGGGACGCCCGAACAGATTCAGGGCGTGGCCGCGATGTGATACATCACCCGAGTCCCATGGGCGCAGATACCCCCGAAGAGCGCGCAGACGATCGCGACCGGGAACGCACCCTGGATGAGGGCAAGAAGGGCACCGGATGCGCAGCCCATCCCTGCCATGATGAGGAAAATGCCTATCCGCGACGCGCGGTGGCGCGGATCGCGGGCGTGAACGGTATTTTGGCGCATGATGTCTCCTGCAAGCGGCTCGTGCAGGAGATCGGCACGGAAAATCGCCCGCCACAGAGGGCGGGCGATGGGGTGCATATCAGTCGGAGGTGATGCTTCCGGGCTTGCCGTTCCAGCGAAAGGCGCGCGAGAGGCTGGTAAGCACCAGCTGGGCCTCGCCGGTCTTCATGGTGACATCGACCTCGAAGGGTTCCGTTTCGGGCTCATGTGGCTCAACCGGAACAACCGATCCGACCTGCCTGTCGCCCCAGACCAGCCGGTCCTTGAGGCGCACCACCATGACCTTCCGCGGATGCGGGATGTCGACCACCTTGAGAAAGCTCGGCCGGTTCATCGACGCACCCCAGTTCTCGCAGATGATCTCACCGACCTTGAGGTCATGGGGTGCGACCTTTGCCGCGGCCTCTTCGTCGATCAGCTCCTGGAGCCGGTCGAGAACCCGAATGCGCTGGTGGTTGGAGGTTATCTGTTCGTTCTTGAAGGGAATGCGGGTCTGGTTGAACTTGTAGAAATAGGCGATGAGATCGACCTGGTTTGACACGAAGCGCTCCTCGACAAGCACGACACCTGCACCGGTCTCGGGATTGACGTGGCTTTCTCTAAGAGTGCGCCGGCGACGCAGGGAGCCAGTCATCAGCGCCTTGCGGCGCTTGGCGTCTTTTTCCGCGAGTTGCTCGGGTGTCGGTTTTTTCCGAGGTTTTGCTGTCATTTTCTCTCCTGACTTTGCGGGAATTTGGGCCGGGACGGCGTCAGGCGCAAGGCGCCGCAGGCGGAAAATCACTTCGCGGGATCGAGCCAGCGATCAAGCGGGCAATGGCCGCCGGCCGTCAGCGCGTAGCCATAGCCGGGACAGCCTGCGCGCCGTGCGGTGTCGGTGCGCCGGCCGAACCCCATGCGGTTCCGCGTGCTGGGTGCCGACACGCCGAAGGCCCCGCCATAGTCGACAACAAGCCAGCCGGGCAGGCGGCTGTCGCCTTCCTCGGCAAGATAGGCGATGCCGGGGACGTTGGCGCGGGTCCAGGCCTCGGGATGATGGCCAGCCATGACCGCGTTGACGCCGAAGCGATCATCGGGGGTTTTGAAGATCACCGCGCCGGTAAAGGCCGGCTGAAAGACCCGGACCTCGCGGCGCTGTTCGGAGATGGCTGCGCGCGGGATGCATGTCCCGACCGGGTGCTCGGCGGCACAGCTGGCCGCATCCCGGTAGACCGGAGCGGTCTGGGCATGTTCCTTGCGGGCAATCTCGAGCGCCTTGGTGCAGAGCGCGGGCGAGACATGAATGGCGCTGTGCCGCGCCTCGCATTGCTCCTGGCTCGTGGCGACGAAGCCAATCGCGCGGATCTCGTCGTAGAGTCGAGGTGGAGACGGCGGCTGCGATCCCTGGCTGTAGTTGTTGCTGGCCGCGGCCATGGCGCTAATAGCGGCCGCAAGGCCAGCGTTGGCACTGGCGAGCTGAGGCACAGCGAGCAGGAAAGACAGGCAGAGAGACAGGGCAAGTTTCATGAAGGACCTCGTGGGTTGGCGCGCCGGTAAAGGGAGGCTCGTGGTCTATGCATCCGGACAGGGCCGGAGAGGATTGGAGGCAGGGCAACCGTATTAGGTTGCCCCGGGCTTGATGCAACCGGATTGGCTTGCCCGGGCGCAATGCAAGTGGATCGGCTTGCCTTACGGCAGACGGCGGATCTCGGGCCCAAGCGCGATGGGCTCGCGGAACACTTCGAGCCGTTCGCCGAACTTCAGCAGCGCATCAAGCGGAAGTCCCGTGGGGATCTTCGCCAGCGTGATATGCGGCTCATAGGGGTCGAAGTCCGAGCGCAACCCTTTGTTGTGGAGTTGCATGTGCCGACTGACCAGTCGGTAGTCGGCGAGACGCAGAACGAAGGCGCGCGGCGTGAGGGGGTTGAGCACTGCCTCTCCGAAGACATCGTGGCGGCGCTGTTCGACGCCAAGATCCAGAACCAGAGGGGCGTCCAGTGGCTCAAGGATCGGATCGTTCCAGTCTCCGGGCGTGCGAGACCACATCAGCGTGACATGCAGCTTCTCCGGAGGTTGCCATTCCAGATCGAAGAAGGTGCCGGCATCACGTATGGCGTTCTCGTAATGGGAGAGAAGCCCTGCGGGGTCAGAGAGCTTGCGCTCTATCCGGGTTGGGTTGAGAGCCTCAGGCATTCTCGTGTTCCGTTTCATATTGACGAAGCCGGTTCCTCAGCTCGGGCTGGTTTTGCAGCCATTCCTTGGCGAGGATCACGGTGATGTCGCCCTCTTCAAGAGTGCGGGTATCGGCCGTGATGACGACGCTGGGTTGATCCTCATGGCCTGCGTCAATCGCGAAGACGATGGCCTCTGGGAAGGCGGGGCGCAGACGCCGCACGAGCGCGCTCCAATCTCCGAAGACCTGTTGTGCTTCGGCCAACTCCTCGATCGGCCGCAGCGTTGGGGTGTCTGT
>Ga0066842_10000067_pt1 | contig 26999 bp, 16 predicted proteins | sample ETNtaG_19_FD_67289 | JGI IMG/M metagenome (GOLD analysis project Ga0066842, IMG submission 67289) | Marine microbial and viral communities from oxygen minimum zone, Eastern Pacific Ocean - ETNP201302PF86A | ecosystem: Environmental > Aquatic > Marine > Oceanic | place: Pacific Ocean: Eastern...
CTACGGCCACGGCCATCTCAATCTTTACGAAGCGTTCGAAGCTTCCTGCAACAACTACTTCTACTACCTTGCCGCCAGGCACCTGGACGCTGAAAGCTTTAACCGATGGGCCCGAATGCTTGGCTGTGGAGACCTGAGCGGGATCGACCTTCCGGCGATGGGGGGATCTTACGATCGCGGTTTTCTTCAGAACCCGGGAAAAGTAAAAGGGGAGAAGGCCCTCTGCATGTATGGAATCGGCCAGGTCCAGGTCCAGATGACCCCCCTCCAGGCTCTGCGGATGGTAGGGGCTGTCGCTACGGGGCTCAAAACGGCGCCCCGGCCCTGGCTGGTCAAAAAGAAGGCGCCGGACAAAATCTACACCCGCAATAAACGCACCGCGGCAATTATCCAGGAGTGCATGAAACGAGTCGTCAGCGATCCCCAGGGGACCGTGCATGGAAAATTCGGGCTTGAAGATTTCAGTTTCGCGGCCAAGACCGGGACGGCTCAATACAAGTCCAACAACCCGCGCTATCATTCCTGGCTGGTCGGCTACGGCCCCCTCCCCAACCCCTCGATTGCCTTCGTGGTGGTCTGCGAAAAAAGCCGACTGGGGGGAGGAGATGCCTGCGCTCCAATCGTAAGGGAACTCATGGAGTATCTTGCGGGAAGAGATCCCCGCTTCCACGCGAACCGGGAGGCGAGTTTCAACTCCAGCAGCGAACCCGGAGATGAGAGATGAAGACAAGCCTGTTCAGCAACCGCATGATCCGCTGGCACCTGGCGATCATCAGCCTCTGTCTTTGCGGTATCGGGATCCTTTTCGTTCACAGCACAATGCGACTTGACGGCGAAACCTTCCCTGGGAAAGTGGCCTGGAGCCAGGCTATCAAAGCGTGCATCGCATTTGGCGGATTCATCGTCGTAAGCCGAATCAATTACCGATTCTTTGAACGAAAATCTTACACGCTCTACGGCCTGGTTCTTTTCGGCCTTTGCGTCCTCCTCTGCCTGAAATTTCTCCGGGGAGACCCCTCGGCCTCCAGATGGTTCCGCCTGGCGCTATTCGATGTGCAGCCCAGCGAGCTGATGAAGCTCGGGTTGATCCTTTGCCTTGCCCGGTACCTCAGATACCGCAAGGACCAGGGCGGACTCAAGGGGCTCCTGATGCCCTGCCTGCTTACCGTGGTTCCCATGGGGCTGGTCATTCTCCAGCCAGACCTGGGCACCGCCCTGGTGCTCCCCTGTATCCTGCTCGCGATGGTCTTCGTTGCCGGCGCGCCCTGGAAGTATGTAATTGCCGTTATCGCCCTTGCCGCCCTTTCGATACCCGCGGTTGGAGTTTTCGGCGACAGGATCCCGCTGCTGAAGCCCTACCAACTCAGTCGAATTACCGGCTGGCTCAACCAGGACCAGCCCTCCGTCCGCCTTCGCGAGGCCTACCAGCTGGATCAATCCAAGGTGGCCATCGGCAGCGGGGGCCTCACCGGCCGGGGCTATGCCCGGGGCAACCAGAATGTTCTCGGCAACCTGCCGGCGAGACATACCGACTTTATCTTCAGCGTCGTGGCCGAAGAATGGGGGTTCCTCGGCGCCGCGCTCCTCATTCTTCTCCTTACGGGCCTGGTGCTTCTCTGTTTTAGCGTCGCCATGAATACGGAAGATCCCTACGGAAAACTCCTGGCCGTTGGGGTCGGGGCCTCCTTCGCCGTCCAGAGCTATCAGAACATCGGCATGACCATGGGCCTGACTCCCATCACCGGCCTGCCCCTCCCCTTCGTAAGCTATGGAGGATCAAGCCTGGTCAGTTCCTATGCGGCTCTGGCCCTTGTCGCCCGCGTGGCGACGCAGAGAGTCAGGGTCCTCTCCTCCCAGGAGCTCGAACCCGCAGCCTCCCCATCTCCCGTTCCCTCGGCTGAACCTCACCGGGCAAAAAGGCTGGTTGCCCTTTGGCGGGATTGATCCCCGACCCGTAAAAAAAATACCCCTCCGCAATGAGGGTGCGGAGAGGTAAAACGAGGAGAAAAAATGCTGCTTGTGCTTTCGTCGCCCAGTTCAGGGAGGAGAAAGGCTTACCTGAAGAGGGCAGGATGTCCTGTCCGCCCAAGACCTCACTTTCGATGATCCCTTCGGAAATCGAACCGAGGGCCTCAAGGTTCCCGCTCGAAAGAGGGCGCCTTCGGCTATGTCTTCAGATCCTGCAAGGCAGGCGATATTACGCAGCCACCCCGGTCTGAACAAGCCTATTTTCGGTAAATGTTTGTATCCCGGGCCTGGCTACACAAAAAAAAAGAGCGCCAGCAAGCTGACGCCCTTCCGTAAGAAATGAAGCAAGTTTTAAGGAGAAGTGTGGTGTTGAACCTGCCTCCTTCGACCCTACAGAGCCAATTGGAATTATCCATTAGCTCAAAAGGAGGCTTCCTCCCTAAACTCTCAGGCTCCTTCCTATCTCACACCTGACGGTGCAAATTCCGTATTTTTAATCTGTTCCACGGGCCAGGCCCAACGCATTCCTTCGAACGCAAGGTTACATAAAGCAAGCCGCATTCCAATGGCTACAGGAAAGTTATATTTTACGTAAATCTTTTCATTTAAAGACCCTATGGCTTTTTCAGCCAGGGGTTTGACATGGATCTGGGCTTCTGTAACGGCTAATCTTTACCCACTTTCAGGGAAAAACGCCCCCTACTCTCATAACCATTTACTTCTTATCATCTTAGAGTCGTGGCCATCTTTTGGCTGAATTGATCAGATGGCTAAATTTATACCGTTTAACCGTCAAGCCCGTCACTAAATGATGAGCTTTTCTTCTTCATTCGGGCACCGTTTCATAGATAATTCGGACCCTTGTGAGAAATTAAGAGAAGGTCGCCCCTTCATTCACCCATCACTGGAGAATTAAATTGGCGAACATCAACGGCAACGCGGTTATCGGTCAGTCCGGCGGCCCCACCTGCGTTATCAATGAAAGCCTGGTTGGAGCAATCCTTGAATCTGCAAAGCATGAAGCGATCGGGCACATGTACGGAGCCCGCCACGGCCTTGAGGGCCTCCTTACAAACGATTTAATTGATCTTACGCAAGAGACCCCGGAGACACTCGAAAGAGTCGCCAGGACGCCCTCAGCCGCCCTTGGCTCTGTCAGGAAAAAGGCCAGCGAAGAAGACTGCAAAAAGCTGATCAATGTCTTCAAAGAAAATGACATCCGCTATTTCTTCTACATTGGCGGAAACGACACTGCTGAGACGGCCAACATTGTTGATGAACTGGCTCGAGGTGAGGATTACGAGTTCAGGGTCTGCCATATCCCCAAGACCATCGACAACGACCTCCGCGAAACAGATCATTGCCCCGGCTACGGAAGCGCTGCCCGTTTTGTGGCCCTCGCCCTCATGGGCGACAACCTCGACAACACCGCGCTCAAGGGCGTTAAAATCGATGTCATCATGGGCCGTCACGCAGGATTCCTGACAGGCGCGGCCGCCCTGGCCCGCCAGAACGAAACCGATGGCCCCCACCTGATCTACCTTCCAGAGGTAGCCTTTGATGAAGATAGATTTGCCGACGATGTAGCCGGCTGCCTTGACCGCCTCGGCCGCTGCGTTATCGCCGTATCCGAGGGAATCACCAGGGAGGATGGCAGCCCGGTTTACACCAGCGGCGAAAAGGACTCCCATGGCAATGTCCAGTTGTCAGGCACTGGCGCGCTGGGCGACTACCTTTCCGGCATCGTCAAGGAAAAGGTCCCTGCGGCGTCCAGGGTTCGGGCTGACACTCTTGGCTATATGCAGCGCTGCTTCCCCAGCATTCGCTCAGAGGTCGATGCCTCGGAGGCGCGCGCGGCCGGAGCTTTTGCGGTTCGATCCATGGTAGAGGGCGAGCTCTCCAGCGGCACAGTGTGCATCCGGCGAACCGAAACCGATGGACACTACGATTCCGAAATGTTCATCACGGAGCTCAACAAGGTAGCCAAGCACACCAAGGAGATGCCGGCTGAGTTCATCAGCGAATCGGGCAATGATGTAACCCAGGCATTCCTTGATTACGCCCGGCCCCTCGCGGACGACCTGCCCGTAATCGGGCGGCTTGGAACCGGGAGTTAACCGGATCGTTGAGCGCAGCCCATCACAGATGAAGGCCATTTAATGAGTTCCCTTCCACGAGGAATCTTCCCTCCACTCGTCACCCCCTTCAGGGGTGAAGTCTTCGATGGAGAGGCCTATGCCGCCAACATAGAATCGTTGAACGGCACCCGGCTGGCGGGATATGTGGTTCTCGGGTCCAACGGAGAGAGCGTCTATCTGGATGAAGACGAGGCGGTTCGCGTAATTGAAACCGCGGCCGCGGCAAGGACGCCTGAAAAAGCCCTGGTCGTCGGCACTGGACGAGAATCGACCCGGGCAACCATTGAAGCGACCGGCAGGGCTGCGGCGGCGGGAGCCGATGCGGCCCTCGTGGTCCCGCCCTCCTATTACAGAGGCGCCATGACTCCCGCTGTCCTCGAAGCCCACTACCTGGCGGTAGCCGAGGCGGCGGAGATCCCGATTCTTCTCTACCATGTCCCCAAGTTCTCACCCATCGTATTCCAGGCGGAGATGGTGCGGCGGCTGAGTTCTCATCCGGGGATCGTCGGAATGAAAGACACATCGCAGGACCTTGTGTTCCTCACAAGCTGCCTCGCTGACTGCCCGCAGGATTTCCTGATCTATGTTGGCACAGCCAACGTCCTGCTGGCCGGCCTGACCCTCGGCGCAGCCGGAGGAGTCCTGGCCCTGGCCAATATCGCCCCGGACGAATGCGTCGAGCTTTCTGATCTCTTCGCCGAGGGCGACACCACGGCTGCCAGGGCCCTCCAGCAGAGGCTTCTTCCTGTCAACCAGGCCCTCACCGCGGGCTATGGCATCCCAGGTCTTAAATACGCCCATGACCTGCTTGGTCTCGCCGGAGGTGAAACCAGGAGGCCCCTGCTCCCCCTGTGTGAAGAAGACAAGGCTGCCCTGAAAGAAATACTCAGGAAGGGCCTCGGCCGGCCCTGAATTAATTCCGCTCGACCAACCTCGTGGCCGCCTCCACGGCGCCATCGGATTCTCTGATGCGATAGATCATTCCTGAGGCAAGCTCCTTGAGGATCGACCTCTTTCCGGACGGCCAGTTGATCTCCAGGGAATCCAGCCGGGTTGACTCCCCAAGGCCAAAATGCGCCCGGACATCCCTGGCCGAAAGATAGCCTCCCCCTCGCCCTACGCGCCTGAGGATCTTCCGCTCCCCGACCACCCCAACAAGCATCGCCCCAATCCCTTCACGGTTACTCTCGGTGCCCGACAGCTCGACAAGAAGCGAATGGGCTTCGCCTCGAGACTGGTTTTCCAGGAAAACAGGCCGCCCATCCTGGACGGTTACGATAATGTCGATGTCACCATCTCCATCAATATCGCCCTGGGCTGCGCCTCGGTGCGCCCTGGCCTCCACAGCCCCCGGCCCGACCGAGGACGGGGCCAGGCGAAAATCGCCCTTGCCGTCATTCAGGTAAAACAGGCATGGCTGCAGATAGCTCAGGGCAGAGTTAAGCTCAGCCGCCCCGGGATGCACATGCCCATTTGCGATGAAAAGATCGTCATCTGAATCATTGTCAAGGTCCGCGAAAAATGTGCTCCACCCGAGTGAAATGAAGGACTCTCTCCCAAACCCTGAACCGGCCGAGGCGTCGCGAAATTCGGCGCCGCCTACACAGCGATAGAGCGCGTTTTGCTCCTGGGAGTAATTCGTCACGAAGATGTCAGCTCGGCAATCGCCATCGACATCGCCGATGGCGACCCCCATCCCTGCCTGCCCCTGTCCCTCCGGGCCGAGTGATGCGCCGGCGGAAAGAGCCTCATTAACAAAGCTTTTGCCCGCGACATTCATCCACAGAAAGTTCTCCGTCGTGTCATTGGCGACGTAAATGTCAGGTCTTCCATCTCGATTGAAATCATCTACCGCGACGCCAAGCCCGTAACCTCCAGGGGCCGCATCAAGCCCGGCTTCATCCGAAACCAGCCTGAAATGTCCGCCCCCCTCGTTGTGATAGAGCCGGTCGGTTGCGGGCTCGTAAAAATCCGGGCCGCAGGCCACCCTGGCCGCCCCTTCAATACAGGGCTCCCCCGAATTCGGAAGGTCAGCCAGGTCGAGCTCGACATAACAGGCAACATAGAGATCGAGTTTCCCATCCAGGTCATAATCGAGAAAGACCGCGCTGGTGCTGAGGCCGGGGTGATCAACTCCAGCCCCGGCGCTCACCTCAAAAAACTTCCCCTGCCTGTTTTCCCACAATCGATCAGGCCCCCAGCAGGAGAGAAAGATGTCCGGATCTCCATCGTTATCGTAATCCCCTACAGCAACCCCCGTCCCCCAGCCATTGAATTCAATTCCCAGATGGCTCGTGAGATCCTGGAATATCCCGGCGGAATTCTGCCTGAAAAGAGCCACTCCCGGCCCCGGAAGAACCCGGCCGTCTGTGAGAGTTCCGGCGTTTGAAAAAAACAGGTCCAGCCTCCCGTCGCTGTCCACATCGAGCACCCCAACCCCTGTCCCGATATTCTCGACAATCACCAGCTTTTCGGGTCCGCCGGAAACCAGGCTCCTGTTCAGCCCTCGCCCGATCGCTACATCGACAAAATGGACCCCCTCCGGGCCCGCCGCAGGCTCCTGGCGGGAACAGGCCGCCAGAAAGCCGCAAAGAACGACAGCCGCCAGGCGCCTTCCGGAGATCAATATCGACAGGTTACTTCCGGGCATGTTTCCGTATTAATTCTCTGAGCTCTGAAACAGCTGATTGATTGTCAGGCGACTGGGTGATGACCTTTCGATAGTGAAGGGCCGACTGGGCGTAGGCGCCCGCGTTTCGCAGGGCCCTTGCAAGCAGCAACCTTCCCCGGACAGATCCCCTGTCCAACACAAGAGCTTGCCAGGAGTGACTCACCGCCTGGCCTGTATCCCCTGTGGAGAGGTAAAATTCTCCCGCATCGAGCCAGGCAATCGCATCGCCCGGCTCCCGCCTGCATCTCTGCGATAGCAGGTTTGCCTCCCGTGTACGGACTTTCTCCACTTGCTGCAGCTCTTTGAATTTTTTCATGGCTGCCGCCGCGCCCGCCTTGTCTCCTTCCTGACCCAGGCACCTGGCAAGTGAGAATGCGGCCTCCAGGTAATCGCTGTTTGCGGCAAGGGCGAGGCGAAACTGCTCGGCCGCCAACCCGGGCTTGCGCAAAAGAAGGAAAGCCCTCCCAGCCAGGTAACGAACCTCCGGGGTGCCGTGATTCTTGCCCAGCGAGGCGAGGGCCACCGAAGCCTCGGAGGCTCTGTCGAGAGCAAGCAATGCTCTCGCGCGGTAAATTTCACCGTAATAATCCAGGCCTCCCGACCCTGCCATGGCTGCAAGGAACTCCTCTGCTTTCTTGTAATCGCCCCGCTCAAACGAGAGAACGGAGAGCCTGAAGGTCGCTCCCGGGAAATCTTCTTCCTCCGACAACGAGGCCAGGATCTTTTCCGCCTCAGCGGTCTTGCCCCTGGAAGCGAGGACCTCCGCCAGGACATAGCGGCGGCGCGAGGACTCGCTGGTCCTGGGGGCGAGCAGCTCGAGAGCTTCGCCAGCCCTTGTGAAAAGTCCCATTGAGAGGTAGCACTCGGCGAGAGTAAGAGCCGCCTCCTCGTGCATCCTCCCCTTTTCCCCGCGCTGGAGCGTTTTCTCAAGAGTCGAGATGGCGGCTTCGTAATCGCCTGAACTGATCAGGGCCTCGACGCCCACAGGGCCTCCCTGCCCGGCAAAGCTGAACAGGCACGCCAGGGTCGCGACTGCTATCATCGTTTGCTCTTTACCCGCGACATCGGGGGCCGAGCAGCCGCGTCTTTCTCTGCCGCTTCGGTGTACTTAAGCAATCGCTGCGACATCTCTTCCCGAAGCGGCCCGCCTTCATCTCCGAGAAAATGTATCGCCATCTCCTGCGCATCGACGGCCTCCTCATGCTTTCCAATAAGGTGAAAAGCCTGGGCCATCGAATCGTACATCCTTGGACTCTTTTCGGCGGACATGGCTGGTGCCTTGAAATGTGAGGCTGGCTGTAGTGTTAATATACATCGAAACTCATCCGGTTTGACAACCCTGGACCTTTTTCGCCGCGGCAACAAGGTTCCGTCCTTCTTCTTTTCCTCTTCCCCGCCGGCCTGTAAACTGATCCTGTTATGAGCAAGCAGCACAAACTCAGCGTACTGGCCGAACTGGTCAATGGGAGCCTTGACGGAGACCCCGATTACTCCATCACCTCCCTGGCATCGATTGCCGGGGCGGGACCCGGCGACCTCAGCTTCCTGGACAATCCCAGGCTTGCGGCGGAGCTCGGCACGACCAAAGCCGGCTGCGTGATTGTCTCGACGGAGCAGGAGTCTCCCGACGCCCTGAATGTCATTCGCGTTGACCAGCCAGTCGTAGCCTGGGCTGTGATCCTGGAGCTCCTCCATAAGAGAAAACGAATATTCGAAACAGTCTCCAGCGCCGCCTTTATGGGCGAAGGAGCGTCGACGGCAGAAGGCGTCGGGGTTGGCCCGGGAGCCTGGATAGGAGATGGCGCCAGCATCGGCGCCCGCACCGAGATCTTCCCCGGAGCGACCATTGGGCCCGGTTCCTCCATTGGCGAGGACTGCATTATCTATCCCGGAGCACATATCTACCATGATTGCTCCATCGCCAACCGTGTCATCGTTCACAGCGGAGCGGTCATTGGCGCGGATGGATATGGTTTTGCCCAGGAAGAGACCGGAGATCCCGCTGAACCAGTCGTTCACCGGAAGATCCAGCAGGTAGGCACTGTTGTCATTGAAGATGATGTGGAGATTGGAGCGAACACAACCATCGATCGGGCGGCCCTGGACTCTACCGTTATCGGCAAGGGCACCAAGATCGATAACCAGGTCGTCATCGCACACAACGTCACCACCGGCCGACACTGCCTCCTCATCTCCCAGGTAGGAATCGCTGGCAGCTCAACCCTTGGCAACTATGTCACCCTGGCCGGACAGAGCGGAGTGAACGGCCATACAACCATCGGTGACGGGGTCATTGTCGGCGGCAAGAGCGGGGTCATGAAGGACATCGAGGGCGGCCAGGGGCGAGTCTATCTCGGTATTCCTGCCCGTCCCGCGCTCACCACCAAGAAAATCTATGCCCTGATTGACAGGCTCCCTGAATATTCGAAGAAGATAAGAAACCTCGAAAAGCGGATCGCTGAACTCGAGGGAGGCCAGGGCGAAGCCACCTGATCAGGCCATTCCTTCCAGGATAGCGTCAAGCCGCGGGGCGAGATCGCGCCAGTGATATCGCCCCGCGACCTCCCGCATCTCTTCAGCTAGGCCTTCAGGCCGCTCACGAAGAAACCCCTCCAGCATCTCTCGCAGTTCATCGAAGTCACGATAGAGACAGCTGGAATGGAATTTTTCAGGAAGGATCTCGGGATAGCTCAGCTCCCTTGGCAGCACAGGGATGCAGCCGAGATAAAGAGCCTCGACAACCGATATGCCGAAAAACTCGTGGGCGGCCGTTGAAACGACAATGCTGGAGCTCGCCACGGCTGAATAATACTCCTCCTTGCTTTCGAAGAAGCCAAGATGCAGCAGCCGCTCCCCAAGAAGGGTTCCGATCTCTTTGAAGGCCGGGCAGGCCCCGTCAAAAGACTCCCCGCAGATAACCACGCCAAAATCAACGTCAGCATCGACAAGGGCTCCGAGAGCTTCAACGAAGACCTCAGGCCTCTTGTCATATTCCCACCTGTGATTCCAGAGTATCACAGGCGGCCCAGATGGCTTTGCGGCAGATGTGTTTCTCGCCAGGTCGTGGCCAGCGAAATCGATTCCGACGGGAAACACCTCGGAATTGCCATGGACCCTGTCTGCAAGATCGAGTGGAACCCCGTCAGACATCAGGGAGAGCGCCTCCCTGATTGAGCCAAGAAACTGGCTTCGGTGGAATTCCGAGTTAAACAACACCCTGTCAGCCGCAAGGCAGGAGCTGAGGTTGATCCAACCGTAATCGTGATCCCCGCTGGCGTGCTTGCTCAGGGGATAGCTGGCCTGGTTTTCATGGAAATACAGAACAGCGGGAATGTCTCGAAAGGGCTTCGGGCAGATCGCCTTCCAGTCGGCAAGGTTGAGAAAATCCGTAGCGAAGATGACATCAGGGTAATCTTCAGGATCCATCCGAGCCGCGAGGTCCGCGAAATGATACGCCGACCCCCTCATTCGCCACTTCCACTTCCTTCCCGGAAGAGACCAGGTTTTCACGTTGTGCCGGGAGTATTTAGAGAAACCCTCCAGGAAGACGCTGTGAGAAATATTGTAGTAGGGTTCAAGGGCGAGTATTTTCAACGTTTCAGGCATATTGATCACCTGGCCTCACAGGATGTTGTCGTGGCCGGAATTTTGGCCCATGATATATCCAGAATCATGACTGACTCCAATAAAACGCCCAAGAGTCCGGAGGAACTCCAGAAGGAGATCCAGGACTTCATCAAAGATAAGTTCGGCGGAGATGTCGTCACCTTCCCCGTCGGCCCGGACGCCATGGAGAATCCTCCCCAGGCGGAGGGCCAGGAGGAGGTCCTCGAAATCCCCGAGGCCGTCCTCGACTTTGACATGACCCCCGCCCAGGTAAAGGCCTACCTCGATCGATTCGTCATTGGCCAGGACGAAGCGAAGAGAACTCTCTCTGTGGCGGTCTGCGATCATTACAATCACGTAAAGAGGGCTCTTGGCGGCCGGGAAGAAGACCCGGGAGACGCCCTTGAAAAGACCTCCTCCGCCCGCGGGCCTGTATCGGATTACGTAAAACAGAACGTCATCCTTCTCGGCCCCACGGGAGTCGGAAAGACCTACCTCATCAGAATACTGGCCCAGCTCATCGGCGTGCCATTCGTCAAGGCCGATGTCACCAAGTTCTCCGAGACGGGCTACGTTGGAGGAGATGTAGATGACCTTGTCAGGGAGCTCGTACGCTCCGCCGATGGAAATGCCGCCGTCGCCTCGCACGGAATCGTTTTCCTTGACGAGATCGACAAGATCGCTGGCGCCCAGAATCCACAGGGACGAGACCCAAGCGGCAGGGGTGTCCAGGTCGGTCTCCTGAAGCTGATGGAAGAGACCGAGGTGAACCTCAAGAACCCCATGGACATCTCTGCCCACCTGCAGGGAATGATGCAGGGAGGCGGCCCGCAGGGCCCAAGCACGATCAACACACGCCACATTCTCTTCGTCGTCAGCGGCGCGTTCTCGGGCATAGACGAGGTCATCGAGAAAAGGCTCAGTGAGCACAACATCGGCTTCGGAGCCCCCGCACAGAAGGCCGAAGCGGACGAAGGAAGCTCGATCCTCCAGAGTGTGAACACCCGCGACTTTGTCGAGTACGGCTTTGAGCCCGAGTTTATTGGCCGCCTTCCTGTCAGGGTAGCCCTCGACGAACTCACCGACAACGACCTCTACAGAATCCTCCTGACCTCGGAGGGATCCATCCTCAAGCAATACCGCCAGAGCTTTGAGGACTACGGCATCGATATTGCGTTTGAAGACTCAGCCCTCCAGGCGGTGGCAAGAAAAGCGGCCGACGAAAAGACCGGCGCCCGGGGTCTGATGAGTGTTCTCGAATCCTGCCTGAGGAATTTCAAGTTCAACCTCCCGGGCACCCGCATCGACAAGCTGGCCATGACTGCCCACCTGGTGGAAGATCCTGGCCGGGTACTCGAGGAGGTCCTTGAAAATCCCGCGGCCGCGGCCACCAGCTACTACATCTATGTCGCCCGGGAATTCGAGGCGGAGTTCGCCAGGCGTCATGGGGTCATGCTGTCGCTTGACGACAACGCTGTCCAGATGGCGGCCGGAAAATCGACAGAGCAGGGCCTCTCCGTTAAGGATTACCTCTGGAGCGTTTTCAGCGACCAAGCTGACTTCCTCCAGAAGATCTGCGAAAAAACAGGGAAATTCGAACTGCCTGTCACTGAACAAATCCTCGCGAGCCCCGGAAGCGGAGCTGAGTCCTGGTTCGACAGCTAAGCGCGAAAAAGGACGCCCCCGGCTCAGACACACCGAGTCTTCCATTTCCCCCGGCGAAACCAGACTATCAGCAGCACGCCCTTGATCGCTGCAGTCGAAGCGATGACCCACCAGATGTCCGAGACCTCGGCTCTTTCTCCCAGGGTCACCCAGGCTGCCAGCGGGACCCGGGTAGCGGTAATCGAGGCGCTCAGGAGCATTGGAGAGAGGGTGAGCCCTGCCCCGCTGAAAGCTCCTCCGAGAACAAGATCGCAGGACTGAAAGACAAGGCTCCATGAGGTGATCTTGAAATACAAGGCCGCCTCCCGCACCACCTGCTCATGGTCTGCAGCCTTGCTGTCTATGAACCAGGCGGCGACCTGCTCTCCGAAAAAAAACAGGCTCCCACCCCAGACCAAGCTCAGAGCCGCGCACTGAAAAACCGCTCTCCAGGCGAGTTTTTCAGCAAGGTCTATCCGGCCCTCGCCCATATACCGCGCGACAAGGCTGGATGCGGCCGCGGAATAGCCGGTGTAAAAGACCCAGGCAAGCCCCTCGCCCCGATGCCCAATGGACAGGGCCGCAACGGATGTAGGGCCGCCTGTAACGGAAACGATGCGTGCAAGAAGGAGATAGACAAGCGAGAAAAAGATTCCTGCCATGGCTACCGGCTGGCCTATTCGAACAAGCCGCCGCAACACCGCAAAATCGAGGCCGAGCCGCCCCGGCCTTGAAAGGAGAGTATCCTCCCGGAGCCGAAGCTCCTCGTCTGAAGGCCTGGCCGGCGCGAGCAACCCTCTCTTTTGAAGAACCCACAGCATGAGAGTCGTGCTTGCCCCGGAACAAATCACAGTTGCCCAGGCCGCGCCCCCGACCCCCATCGCCGGAAGCGGCCCCAGGCCGAATATAAACACGGGGTCAAGAACAGCGTTCAAGGCTAGCCCGACCAGGCCCATCAGGAAAGGAGTACGAGTGTCTCCATGACCACGAAAGATTCCGGTGGCCGCGTAGCCCAGCAGGACAGGAAGCCCCGCGCCCCAATATATCCGGACATAAGGCGTGCCCACCTCCAGGAGCCCATCCCCGGCTCCAGCCAGCTGGAAAAACAATGGAGCGAGAAAATAACCGGCCACGGAACAAAGCCCAGCCAGCCAGATAGCACCTCGAAGCCCCTGGCTTCCAGTATAGCAGGCGCCAGCGAACCGGCCGGCGCCGCAATAACGACCGACGATGGCTGTCAGACCGACAATCAACAACGATCCCAGCGACCCGTAAATCCAGACCGTAAAGCTGGCAATTCCAAGAGCCGCGACGCCAAGAGCCCCATCTGAACTCCAGCCTATCCAGGCCGTGTCGACCCAGGTATGGGCCAGCGCGGTCAGGCCAGCGCCGGCGGCGGGAATGGCAAGGGAGAGAATCTCGTTGTCGGCCAGATTGCTTTTCTGCTGAGTCGTCACGGGGTAGACTCTATCCCTGATGAATCAAGACATCGAATTGAAAGATATAAGGGAGTTGCCCCGCTACCACGGCGAGACCATCTCCGATGAGTACCTGGACATCATGGGCCACATGAACGTCCAGTGGTATGTAGCTCTTTTCTCAAAGGCTGTCACCGGGCTGTTCAACGAGCTTGGCCTTACCAAGGAATATTTCACCCCTGGAAAATCAGGCACCTTCGCTCTCCGGCAGTACATCAACTACCTTGCAGAGGTAAGGCCGGGCGAAACCATCTCCATCCACTCCCGCCTGGTGGGCAGGTCTGAAAAGAAGATCCACCTGGTCCACTTCATGGTCAACGAAACTCGCCAGGTCCTATCCTCCACCCTGGAGACTCTCATCTCGCACGCAGATCTCAAGCTGCGAAAAACCTCTCCCTTCCCGGTCGAAATCACCGCCAGGATCGATCCCCTGGTCGCCTTATCAGGCAGCCTCGAATGGGAGCCTCCACTCAGCGGGACGATGCGAGCCTGAAGCGCCGGTCAGCCCCGGGTCACCATGTGATTCAGAATGATGCCGGCGGCTACCGATACGTTCAGAGAGTCAGCGCCGCTGGCCATAGGTATGCAGGCGAGCTCGTCACAGATGCCCGCGACCTCTTCCGGCAAGCCGGTCTCTTCGTTCCCGAGAACGACACACCAGTTATCAGCCGGGACAATTCCGGCCAGCGGCGACGCTCCAGGATCGGCCGCCGCGCCGACCAGTTGGGCCCCCTGCGAAGCGCAAAGCCTCTTGAGGTCCGAGGCAATGGAATCGCACCTGTAGACGGGCAGGGTAAAGGCCGCCCCCATTGAAACCCGGATGCACCTGCGGGAATAGGCATCGGTGCACCGTTCCCCAAGAATCAAGGCATTCAGGCCAAGGCACCTGGCCGTCCGCATGATGGAGCCGAGATTTTCCGAATCCGTAATTTCCGGACAGGCAACCGCTCTCAGCGCGGGCTGGCCGGCCCCGAGAAGATGATCGAAGTCCCGTTCTTCGGGTCTCTTCCCGCAGCCAAGCACCCCCCGATGAAACTTAAAACCCACAACGGCCTCGATCTCGTCATCATCGAGAACAAAAACCAGAACGGAAGCCGGGAGAAGCGGACGGAGCCTGCCGATCTTTCGTGAACTGACCAGGACTGAGACGACCTCCAGGGAGCTCGAAAGAAGCCTCTCAACAAGATGCTCTCCTTCGACTATGAAATGTTCAGCGCCAAGCTCTGACCTGCCCTTCAGGTCTCTGTAAGGGCCCAGCCGCTTGTCGCCTGCGGAGTCCAGCTCAAGAACGGTCAAGGGAAAGCCAGGCGTAGAAGGTGCAAAGGGCGCCGATCATTTTTCCGGCGGCTTCAATTGGTGGCGCGCCTTTGCGTCCTTACCGTTCCAGACGTGAAGAACGCTATCGTATCCGCCGGCCACCACGACCGCGGCGTCAGGGGTGACACCGATGGAATACATATAGTCACCGGCCCCAGCAAAGCTCCGGAAGTTGTTTCCATCGTTGGCGCGATGCATCTTGACCTTCTTGTCGCCGCTGCAGGAGAGAGTCTCCTGGCTGTCACCGATAAAGCTGACTGCGCTGACCTGCTTGGAGAAGCCGCCGATGGTTCGCTTGACCTCGCCGCTGTGGAAATCCCAGATCTTGATCACGTTGTCTGCCCCGCAGCTGGCAAGGATATTGCCGTCTGATTGCCAGCTCACCCCAAGCACGTGAGCCGTATGTCCCTCGTAAAACCTGACCCGCTCACCGTCGACAGCCTTGAAGCTCCTGGCGAACTTATCCGCCCCGCCGGTGGCTATATACTCCCCTTCAGCTGAGTAGTCGACGGCGAATACGGTGTCGCTGTGAGCATCCTCGAGTCGCCAGACAAGCTCGCCTTTTTCAAGATCCCAGACAGACAACTCCCCTGTGCGGGAGGTCTCACCGCCGCCCGCGGCCAGACGCTTGCCGTCAGGGCTGAAATCTATGGAAAGAATCCGGTCGACGAGCGGACTCTCCCCGGTCGGGGAGCCCAATGTCTTGTCTAATTCCCATTGCCCGATCGGAGCAATGTGCCGCATGGAGCTTTTGCCCCGGCAGAACACAACCCCCTCCTCCGTTGCGGCAAGAATCCGGCCTTCGGCCTTGAAGCTGTGCAGTCCGGCCCCGGTTTCGGAGCTCCAGGCCACCATCGTCTTCTCCTGCCCAAGCGTGTAGAGGTAATTCCCATCGGCTGAGAACGCCACCCCTGCGGACGGCTTCCGAGCAGCGGCCTCGGCCGCCTTGGCGGCGGCGACCTGCTCCCCCGGAGCGACGGCCCTGGCCTCCGCCTTCTTGATTTCTTCATCCCGGGATTTCAGCTGGTCCTCGGCTTTCTTGATGTCCTTGCCGCTCTCTACGAGGGTCCGCTCCGCCGAATCAACTGAGGATTGAGCCGTCTTGGCTTCCTTGTCAGCTTTTTCGAATTTCTTTTTGTCGCCGCCTTTTTTCGCCGCCTCCAGCGCCTTGTTCTTGTCATTCCTCGCCTTGGTCGCCTTGGCAATAGCTCCCTTTGCGTCCTTGGCCTCCTTGGCGGCCATCTCGATCTTCTTTTTGTCTCGACTTTTCTTCGCCACCTCGGTGGCCTTGTTTTTTTTGTCGCTAACGCTGGAAGCCTTCGCCACCGCCTCGGTCGCGGCCTTAGCCTCACTTTCAGCAAGCTTGATCTTCTCCTTATCCTCTCCCTTCCTGGCTTCTTCGAGAGTCCGGGACTTTCCTTCACTGGCCTTGGCTGCCTCATCCAGGGTCGTCTTCGCGGCCTTGGCTTCACTCTCAGCAAGGTCCACCTTGGCCTTGTCAGGAGCATTTTTCACCGCCGCCAACGCGGCATCCTTCTCCTGGCTGACCTTTGTCGCCAGTTCAAGAGCCGCCTGGGAGGCCTTCGCCTCCTTGTCAGCCATGTCGACCTTCTTCTTGTCCTCGGCCTTGATGGCTTCCAGGGCCTTGTTTTTCTCATCCCGGGCCTTCTTGACCTTGGCGAGATTCTCCATGTTCTTTTTCTGGGCCTTCTTTTTACCCTCCAGATTTTTTACGTCCCCCTCCCGGCTCTTTTTCTGAGAGGCGAGACGTCCCTCCAGAAGCTTGAGATAGCGTTCCTTGCGGGCCGTGGTCCATCGCAAGGCAGGGTCATCCTGGAGCTTCGCAACCTCCTTACCATCTGCAAGGTTCCAGAGCGTGACCACCGGAGCATCTCCGGCTACCGCAATCCGGGCGCCATCCTTGCGAACGACGGCCGATCGTACAGGCGATCCGTGCTTGAATTCCCGAACCTGTTTCCCCCCAGGCGCGTCCCAGAGTCTTACGGTCCCATCTTCGCTCCCTGAAAGAAGCTGCCCCCCAGCGCGATCGACGCTGACTACGCAGGTGATTCTTTTCGCATGTCCCTTGAGTTCCTTGATCGGAGCTGGAGAAGGAGGCGCTTCCTCGCCTTCTTTCGCCTCCACAGCCGGAGCGTCCGCCCCCGGAATGGCCCACAAGAGAACAAGTCCATCCTCCCCGCCAGTCGCGACATTCGCATCCTTGGCAAGGTAGGTGACAGCTGTAGCTCCGGGCGGCAGCGCGATGGACCCGGTTTTCTTCAAACCCTCGACACTCCAGAAATCAAGCTTGCCGGCCTTTGAAAGAGCGCAGAGAGATTTCCCATCCATGGCGAGGCTCAGAGAAATGATCGGATCGGAAGCCGCGGGGATCTCCCCGAGAAGCTCGCCGGATGTCTTCTGCACCCGCACCTTTCCATCTTCATGCCCTGTAGCGAGCACCCCGGCCGCCAGGCTGACGTCGAGACATGCAACGCTGGCCGGGCCGGCTTCGAACTCGGCGAGGGAAACACCCTTGCGATGCTTCCAGATCTTGACGCAACGGAACCCTCCCGATGCGAGGGTCTCGCCATCCGGACTGAAAGCAAGACTCTGGACACTGTCGAGGTGCGCGATTCCCGGCCTCTTGTAGGGCCCGGCCTCAACAAGCGCGGGATCTGTAAGCCTTGTGATCTCTCCGCCGGAATCAAGCTCGTAGAGAAAGATCTGGTTAGCCCTCGCGCAGGCGGCAATCTTCCCATCAAAACGAACAGCGGTAGCGTAGATCGGGTTGTGCCCGACCGGCAGCGGATGCCACTCAACAGCGACGGACGAGCTGGAGGTGCCGCCGCTCTTGGCTCCCTGGTCAATCCACAACGCAATCAACCCGAGCTCTTTCGATGTAAGAGGCCGAGCGCCGACCTTGTTCTTCTTCGGAGGCATAATCGGCTTCGCCTGATGGGCCGCCGCTTTCAGGAGGGTGCTTTCACCACTTTTCCCGGGCACGACAATCGGCCCGTCCTCTCCGCCCTCGAGGATCGCCTTGACAGACTCCAGGTTGATGTCCCCTCGGGCCTTGGTAGAGGAATGGCAGGCAACACAATTCGACCTCAGCATGGGAAGAATCTCGTTTTGAAATAAAACCGGATCTTTGCGATCGATCTTTTCAATCGAGATGGCCTCCTGCCCGGCCAGCGCTCCCTGGGCAAGAAGGAGAACGGACACCAACAAAATCGGTTTGTGAATCACTGATGAGCGAGATAGCGTCGAGAGCATATTATTTCTTTTCTTCCGCCTTCTTGGGTTCTTCAGGCGCCGAGATAACGAGTTGAAACTTGCCTTTAACCGTGTGGTTTGCGCTGCCGAACTTACCGGCAGCCTGGAGTTCGATATCATACTTCCCGGGAGGAGCGGCCTTCTCGACCTGGATCTTCAACAGAGAATCCGGCTTGCCCTTGGCCACCGCGCCGTCCGCGACCTTGACGCCCTTTACATCTTTAAGGACAGCCTTAATCTTCACCTCTTCATTGAAACCATAGAGCCGCTGGAGCTTAACCGGAAGATCCACTGACTGCCCCGCCGTCACCTTCAGCCCGCCGGGAGCGAGCTCCCCCTCAAATGCGAAGGCTGCCTGTGTGATCTTGAGCTTGATCGGAGCAGAGTAGAGGCCAACCTTCACCTTCTTTGGCTTCGCGGCATTGGACAGTCCATCGGCATCCTTCTTCGCCGCAGCGAGGACCTTCTTAGCCCGCTCCTCCCTTCCCCCGGCAGCCTTGGCCTCCGCCTCCGCCTTCTTCAGCGCCGCATCCGCGGATCGCGCCGCATCCATGGACGCCTTGTGGGCATTCTCAACCTGGGTGAATTTTTCGAGAGCCTCCTTGCCCTTTGCCTTGGACGCCTCGACCGCCTTTTGCGCATCCTCTTTAGCTTTCACCAGCCCCTGATCTGCAGGGTTGTTATTCATCGCCGCCTCAGCGGTTTTCAACTTCTCACCCATCGTCTTCAGCTCAGCAGAAGCCGTCTCGTTGACCTTTTTTGCGGCCGACAGAGCCCCGGTCTGTTTTTTAACCTCGCCCTCCGCCGCCGACTTCTTCTCCCTGGACTCATCCGCGGCCTTCTTCTTTTCCGCGTGAACGCCCGAGACAGACTTCAGGATTTCGCCCATCTTCTCATGGCGTTTCTTTGCCGCGTCGACAAGAGCCATGCCCCTCTTGTATTGAACCTCGGTCTTGCACCTGAAGTGAAAAGTCTGGGAACCGAGGGGAGCTCCAGGCTTGATCGTCACCTTCGCCTTGGCTTCAGTTTGCTTATCGTTCACGGTGAACTGCTTCAGCTCGACATTCGGCGGCAGATTGACCGCGTTAACCGTAATCTTGCCCTGCGCGCCCGGCTCCCGATGCACCTTCAAGGCGAGCTCGAGGCTGCCTCCATGGGCCATCTCGTTCTCGGGCGCTGACGACTCAATCCTGAAAGGGCTGGGCTCCGCGTTGGAGACAGCCATCCCGACTCCAGAGGTCAACCTCGCCTTAGAGAGCCCCGACCAGAGCAGGGTCCCATAGGTCACCTCTCGCCGGACATCCCGCTCCCCCAGACGCGCCTTCGCGAAGACTTTCAGAATGCCCCCCCAGTCAGCGGCCTCCGCTCCAACATGGAGTAACAGGGTTGCTGACCCCTTCCCCGCGGGTATCTGGCCTTTGCCTCCCTTGATGAATTCCGGGAGGCCTTCAAATTCGAGATCAATCGCCCCGGCATAACCATTCTTCCTGTCGACATAGGCAATGTAGCGATCCGTTCCGTTCCGGCGCAGCAGAGATCCCCAGACTCCTGGCTTGTTCTTCTTATCGTCCGGCTCGACCTCCGGGTACCCGGGCAGGAGGACGACCTCAAAATCAGGCGCGCTCTTGCGAATGACGAGGCTGTAGACATTTCGCGGGTCAGCACGGCTGTCGCTGTACAGATCCCGAACGAGAACGCGATACCGATTGCCCTTTTTGACAGTGAGCTCACCAAAGGGATCATCTGAAACCGTACCGAAATGCCCTCCACCAACATTGGGCAGGCCATCATCCTGAAACTTGAGCTCCTTGACAGTCTCTTTGCCATCTTTGCCGACGAGAACCTGCTGAATCACGTAGGCCGGGTCGGTCCCCAGCCCGAGACGCTGCGACCTGACCTCCACCTTGAAGGCCCCATCTTCCTCGGCCGTAAATTCAAACCAGTCTCGATCGCCCCGGGGGTAGAAGCGCCCCGCCGCCTCGCAAGGGATCTTCAGGGCTGTGGCCTTGCCCGGCAGATTATTCGGCTCCGCCTCAGGGAAGACAGGGTCGTTTGCCACCCACAGGTAGGCCCCATCCGAGGCTCCAAGGTCCTGCTGGAGCACATTCGAATAGCGCTGAAGGCCAAAGTCCCTGGATTCTGACAAAGCGGCAGTGTTGCCGGACGAGCTCGGAACCTTGATCTTCCGAACAAGCTTCTCGGGAACAATTCCATTAAAGGCGAACTCAGGCGCAGGCTCCCCACCGGGAAGGTTCCGGCCAAGGAAAAGAAATTCAACCTCGCTCCCGGCGACTGCGCTGGGAGGGAATATCGTATCGACATGCGGGCCGGCCGAGACCTCCAGCCTGTAAAAATGATTCGCCGACCCCTTATACAGAAGGTCACGAATCCCAACGACCATAGGGCCATCATCCGCGACTACGACATCGACCAGGGCATCCCGCCGCTTGTCGATCCTGCTCCGCGCGACCTCAATCCCCCTCGAATTGTAGACCGCAAGAAGCGGCATCAACTGAGAATCAATACGCGATGCGAGGCACTCGATGACAACCCTGGTGCCCCTGGGCGCCTTGAACCGGAAAAAATCCCTGTCGCTGGCCGCCTGGATGGAGCCGTTGACCACGCAGGAAAAAGGGATATCCTTGGCTTCGGCCAGGGTGTTATTGCCCTCCTGCTCAACCACTTCTTCCACAGAACTCACGACGAAACACCGAGGATTCGTCATCCCGAAATCTCCAGCTGCCCGAGCCTCGTACACTCCCGGGGGGACATCCGCGCCAATGTTCAACGTAAAAAGACCCGGCTCGACCCCGGGTTCTTCTTTGAGAAACTCAGCGTAAGGACTCGCGCTTTTTCTCTTTGCCGCAGCCTTGATCCCAGAATGGGTGAAGATAAGAGATTCGACTCCATCGAGATCCGCTCCGACAAGCCGGATGGCCGTCTCCTTCCCAGCCTTCGCGCCAGGAGGAAAGATTCCCCATAACCGAGCCTGCGGCATTTGAGAGAAGACGGTCGAGGTGTGCAATCCATCAAAGACAAACAACGCAAGCAGGATTAAGAAGATTCTGTTTTTCATAGTTCTCTTCGCCACAGACGAATGGTCAGGCCGATAACAGATGAGTTGGAGTAGATTACGCGGCAATGATTGTGGTCGGGGAGACCAAAGCAGCGGCCAGGTTCCCCGGTCAACCAGGAATTGCCTCAATGATTAAAGAGGAACTCCTTGGTATTCAGGAGAGCCCAGATGATGTCCTCATAGGCCGCCTTTTTTTCACTCTTCCCCAGGTGGGCAAGCGCAAGGTTCACTTCTTCACTCTGAGGCTCCCGGGAATAGAACCAAAGGTAGAGCTCGCGCAGTTTTTCCTGCTCGGTACGTTTATCATCACGGCTCAGGAGTCCGGCTCGCCCATCCTTATTTGAAATTTTTCCAAGCACCTCCTTGGAGTTCAGAAGATGAAGGCTCTGGGCCAGGTTCGCATCGTTTGAGCGTTCGCATTCACAGGCGCTGTCGGCCATCGGTTTGCCAAAAACGGTCAGGAAGTAGTTCTTCTGACCGGCATCGGGCAATTGAATGGCCCTGGTGTCAGAAGGGACGCCGCCAAAGCCGCCCTGCGACTTGGTCACCTGGTTGAGCGCGTCATAGAGCACCTCGGCATTGAGTCGGCGCGGATAGAAACGGGAAAAATTCTGCTTGTCCCGGACATTGTGCTCGTTGGGAATGGAGCTCAACTGGTAGACCTTTGACTGGCAGATCGTTCGCACAAGGTTCTTGAGATCAAATTTGCTGTCGATAAACGATTTCGCCAGAGCCTCAAGAAGCTCGGGGTTGCAGGCCGGGTTCGTAACCCTCATGTCGTCCTCGGGGTCCACCAGCCCCCTGCCGAAGAAATGCTTCCAATATCGATTAACCAGGGCCTTGGCGAAAAACGGGTTGGCTGGATTCACCATCCAGTCAACAAGGGCCTGGCGAGGATCGGAATCGGGCGCAAGATCAAGAGGCTTGCCGCCGAGGCCGGCAGGAGAAAGAGTCTCTCCTGATCGGGGATTCTTGGCGCTGGCCTTGCCCCTGTTATGGAAGACCCGCTCCGCATCAGCAAGCCCGTCAGGGTTTTTCTTGCGGCCAATACGGCTGAAGAAGGCCTGGTAGCTATAGTAGTCCTTCTGGCTCCAGCGCTCGAACGGGTGATGATGACACCGCGCGCACTGGATCCGCATCCCAAGGAACAACTGGGCGGAGTCTTCAACCTGCTGCTCGGTTTTGTTTACCGACCGGTACCAGACAACTCCAGGGTTGCTTCTAATGTCACCGGATGCGGCAACGACATTCCTGACTATCTGGTCATAGGGAGCGTTCGTGTGAATCATCTCCCTCAGCCAGTCATGGAATGAGAAGGTGCCTAATTCATAGGTCGCCTTGGCCTTCTTGTTACGCAGCAGGGCAGCCCATTTGTTGGTGAAATAATCCGCGTAGCTGCCGGACTCGAGCAATCTCTCAATGGCCGTGTCGCGGCGCGCCTCTGTATCGTCCGCTGCGAAGGCCTCAGCCTCCTCGGCCGTGGGCAGGCGGCCCGCGATATCGATGGTGGCCCTCCTGATGAAAGTCTGGTCATCACAGGCCTCCGAGGGAGGCATGCCAAGAAGCTTGAGCTTATTGAAGACGGCTGTGTCGATGAAGTTCCTGGGTTCGGGGAGATTTGTCACCTCCACTCCAAGAGGTACCGTGGACCTGAAAACACCAACCTGTCCCTGGTACCGCACCATCACCGCCACATCTCCGCTGAGGTCGTAAACCTGGACACGTCCCTTCAAGTCGACCTCCCCCATGTCCTTGTCGTTAACTTCGAAGGCAGCCATCGGGGTGACATCTTCGTAGCTGCCATCGTTATAAAAAGCAACGACCGACAATTGCTGCATGGAGCCCTTGGGCATTTTTCGCTGAGGAGGAAAGATCTCGACTCGCTCCACACGAAGATCTGCGGCATTCCCATACGGCATCCCCTGCCTCATCCAGCGATGAATGATCCTGTACTCATAGCTTTCTTCACCGAATCGCTTCCCGCCGCCATGAGGTGAAACATTGAGCGCCTTGCGAAGAAGGAGGCTCAGTCCGGGAGCTGCCGGCGTGATCCGCCGCCCCCGGCCTTCCTTGACGAGGTATTCATGGTCTTCAGTCGGGTAAAACCCTAGCAGGCTGAGCCGGAATCCATTCTGGCCCCCACTCTTACCGTGACATCCGCCGCCATTACAACCGTGCTTGGTGAAGATGGGGACCACCTGGTTGGGGAAGTTGACGATCGGCTGGTCTACATAGTTCTCGACCTTCAGTTTCTTCTCAGCGACGACCGGCTGCCCCCCCTGGCCAGTTGTGGCGACCCGGACAACAACCTCTCCATTCGCCACGGGAGTGACGAAACCTCGGCTGTCGATCTTGACCACCCCCTCCGGAACGCACTCGTAGGATACGCTTGAACTGACGTCCAGCATCCACCCATCGGCCGTTTCTCCGGTAACCACAAGCTGCTTCCTGGCATCGGCGCCGCGAAGGAGATCCGCTCCCTGTGGGCCAACAGCCAGGGCCGTAAACTCATTTGCATCAACAGACGAATCGGACCCGAGCAGGAGTCCGGCAAAAACAATTGTGAGTATGTATTTCATTTTCATAGCTGTAAACAAACCTGGTTGGGTTCCTCAGATCACTTCTTTCATTGGTTCATATTGACTGTCGACCAGGTAGTGCGGTCGACCATTGAAATCTTTCACGGTGGTAGTCTTTGGATTGAGCCCCATGAGATGGTAGAGGGTCGCGTGAACCTCCTGGAAATGAACCGGCCGGTCCTTGGCATGCTCCCCCAGCCGATTTGTCGAGCCGATCACCTGGCCGGTCCTCATCCCGCCACATGCCAGCAAGGCGCAAGACACCTTAGGCCAATGGTCGCGCCCTCCCTTGTCGTTAATCTTCGGGGTCCGGCCAAACTCCCCCCAGACGACAACGCTGACATCTTTGTCAAGTCCTCGCTGGTGGAGATCTTCGACCAGGGCGCTTACGCCCTGGTCGAGCATGGGCATGTCTTCACGACCTCTTTTGAAATTTCCCCCATGCCAGTCCCATCGACTGAAAGCCAGGGTCACGCATCGGGCTCCGGCCTCAACAAGCCTCCGGGCCATCAGGAACTGCTCCATGAGCCGCGGCCCTCCATCTGCAACATTCCCCGGGATACCCTTCCCGTAGCGTTCGCGAACCCGCGCGTCCTCCTGCTGAATGTCAAGAGCTCGAGCCAGCTTACTGGAGGTCAGGATACCGAAAGCCTGGCGGCTGAAAGAATCCATTCCCTCCATGGCGCCGCTCGCGTCGACTGAACGCCGCATCCGATCAAAGCTGGAAAGAAGCCCCCTTCGATCGGCAAGGCGGTCAAGTGAGATCCCATCCAGGACCATGTCAGACTTGCCCGGGCCGGAAGGCTTGAAGGGAGAATGCGACACCCCGAGAAAACCCGCCTGGCCGGCATCGGACCAGGGCTTGTGCCCCATGTCCGGAGCCAGCCCGACGAAAGCCGGCATGGAAGGGTGCACCATACCCTCGATCGCGGACAGGTTCGCTCCCATGCAAGGCCACCCGCCCTGGGGCTGGCCCCTGGAGCTTCTCCCGGCCAGGCACTGGACAGAGTCGTGCCCGCCGGAAGCTCCGACAATCGACCGGATGAAATTGAACTTGTCACTCATCCGGGCAATGCGTGGAAAATATTCGCAGATCTCAATCCCCGACACGTTTGTGGGGATCGGTTTGAATTCTCCGCGGATCTCCCTGGGAGCATCCATCTTGAGATCAAACATATCCTGATGAGGTGGCCCACCTGGCAGGAAAATCATGATGACCGCTTTGTGCGACCCGCCGGCTCCCGCAGAGGGGTTCTTTCCGTTTTCCGACTCAGCCTGAAGGACCTGCGGTAGAGACAGTCCTCCCAGCGCCAATCCCCCGATCGAGAGAAAGCTTCGCCGTGGAAGGCGGTCGCAAAAACCGCTATCCGATCGATCCCCGAAAATCGTCAGCATAAAGTTGGTCTCCACAAAGAAAGCTGGGTGACGCTTTTGGGACTTCTTACCGAACCGATTGCAGTATATACGGCCTTAAATTGGTTGTTAAGCCCATTCTTATCGGCAGTTAAGCTGGTTTTTAAGTTTTCAGCGCCACCCCTGATTCCTCCTCTGACCACCATAAATTTCTATTCAGACAAGATTTATGGCCCAGAGGAATTTATCCCCCAATATCATAATTTCCCATGCTTCGCCGGAACCCGAGAAAACACAAAAAGAGCGCTCTGTTAACCTGCCGTATTTGCGGGCTCTGGGAGCAATTCTGCGTATGCGCCCTCCTGCCCCGAATCAAGAGCAAGGCCGAGTTGCTGCTCATACAGCATTCCTCGGAACTGCTCAGGCAGAGCAATACAGGCCGCCTGGCAGAAAAAATGATTGAGCCCTGTGAATTGATCTCGTGGGGGTCCAGGGAATTCCCCTATCGCGAAGAGGCCTTGAATAACCCTGCCCGCAACTACCTCGTTCTCTATCCTCGAGCCAACAACAGGCCACTGGTCCCCGCCGACATCCAGGGTCCCGCAGGGGAAGAAACCAGTCTGGTCCTTCTCGATGCAACCTGGGCCCAGGCAAAATCCATGTCCCGGCGCATACCTGACCTGCAGAAGCTCACCTTTGTCTCCCTGCCGCAATCAACCACCCCCGCCTGGAAGCTGCGGCGCTCTCCCGGCAATGGGCTTTGCTGCACCCTCGAAGCTGCCATCAGAGCCATGGAGATCTTCGAGGGCGAGGCTCATGTCCACCCCCTCGAAATGGCCCTTGAGCTTGTCATGGCGAGAGCCCTTCATATGCGTGGAAAGCTCAACAAGCTGCAGATGGAAAGAACTTGCGAGCCCATTATGGAATTCCTCAGGTCACTTTAATTTTTCCGGGCGGGCCCATCGTCCCAATTTCATCCATGATCATGAAGTTGCGAGCTTGACAGGCTTGGCGCAATCCATTCATTTATGCCTCGGCCTTCCGATGAACGGAAAGTGCTGAGGAAATAAACCACCAGGGAGCGACCCTTGAGAGACTTCGAATACAAGGCGCCCGCGACGATCGATGAAGCCGTGACCCTGCTCGCTGAGCGGGGCTCCGAGGCCCGGGTCCTTGCCGGCGGAACAGACATTATAGTTCAACTGCGTGAAGGCCTGAGAAAAGCCGACCTGGTGGTTGACGTGAAGAAAATACCCGAGCTCATGAGCCTGGCCTGGCGCGACGATGGAGGCCTCGACATCGGGGGTGCCGTTCCGTGTCATGTCCTCTACAATGACGCAAAGGTCATCAACGCCTATCCGTCCATCACCGACTCCGCTAAAATCATTGGCGGTTGGCAGATCCAGGGCAGGGCAAGCCTGGGCGGAAACCTCTGCAACTCCTCTCCCGCCGCTGACAGCATACCCTCGCTTATAGTGGAAGGGGCGACCTGCAGGATCGCCGGGCCGGGAGGAGAAAGACTCGTCCCCGTGCAGGAATTCTGCACAGCGCCCGGGGCCAACGTGCTTACCGAAGGCGAGATGCTGGTTTCGCTGGCCCTCCCTCCTGCCGGCGAATCATCCGGATCGCGCTACATGAGATTCATACCTCGCAACGAAATGGACATCGCTGTCACCGGAGCAGGCGCCTGGCTTCGCCTTGGCGAAGGCGGTGAAACCGTAGAAGAGGCCCGCCTCGCCCTTTCTGCCGTGGCCCCGACACCCATCGTTGCCGGCGAGGCCGAGGCCTGGCTGCAGGGGAAGCCGGCCACCGAAGAATCCTTCACCGAAGCCGGCGATATCGCCCGCAAGGCGGCCTCCCCGATCAGCGACATGCGAGGCCCCGCCGACTACCGGA
>Ga0066842_10000069_pt1 | contig 26925 bp, 19 predicted proteins | sample ETNtaG_19_FD_67289 | JGI IMG/M metagenome (GOLD analysis project Ga0066842, IMG submission 67289) | Marine microbial and viral communities from oxygen minimum zone, Eastern Pacific Ocean - ETNP201302PF86A | ecosystem: Environmental > Aquatic > Marine > Oceanic | place: Pacific Ocean: Eastern...
GCAGACGGCCATGAAGCCCTTCTTCACGCCGTATTCGCGCAGAGTCTCGGCCTTGGCGCCGCCGCCGGTGTCCTTCTTGCCATACTGGCCGACATAGTAGGTCTCGACGGTGCGGTCCTTGGACTGCTCCTGGGTCGCCGAGTTGAAGCGCGGATGGGTTCGGAAGAGAAGCCGGTAGGCGTCGATCGCCGTCGACTTGCCGGCGCCATTGTCGCCCGAAAAGACCGCGCCGTGGAGGTCGCAGTTAAAGACGGAGGCCGGCCCGTGGTAGCCGCCGAAGTTCTTCACCTCGAGGCGGCGCAGGCGGTAGCCTTTGCGAAAGGTCCCGGCAGGGGCTTCGTCGTGGATTACGTCAATCAGGTTGCGGCTGGCGTCGTTGGTCATGGCATCTCTTTCGTCAAGCAAGCCCGCGCCTGGCGCGGGTGAAAATCTGTTTCCGAGAAGGATCTCGGCACAGGGGACCGGAAGGGTCTTCATTTTCTCGATGGGGTGCAGATCTTCCCCTTGTCCTGAACGGCAACGGGGCGCGCACGCATGAAAGGTGCGCGCCCCGAAGGCGAGAATGGACGGGTAGAGGATCAGGCTGCTGGTTCGATCGTATCGAACTGCACCAGGGGCTCACGTTCATCCTTCGAAGGCTCGGCCTCGTCGGCAATCATGTTCATCGCCTCGGCGAACTCGGCCAGCGCATCGCGAGAGAAGGCGACCTGCATGAGGGGCGTGCCGCGATAGGTGGAGGAGCTGCCCATGGCGCGGACAGTGAGGAGCTTGGCATCTACCATACGGGAGAGGCACTTGGTGATACGCTCGTCGAGCGCAATACGGTCATCGGCCACGCTCTCGGAGTAGTGCTTGGCGAGGGCGTCATAGACCTCGTTCTTGGGAAGCCAGATCTCTTCGCCACCCTGGCGCAACTCCTGGTCAAGGCTCATGCGGAAGTAGACAACGGCGACGCTGTCGTAATAGCTCAGGCGGTTGTGGGAACACACCGGGGAGATCGGCTCGCACTCGAGCTGGGTCGCGAGAGCATCGAGTGCCTCATCGCTCATGTTGCGTGCATGGGCGACGCCGGCATCGACGACGACCACCAGTTCCATGCCGAGGGCGCGCAGACCGGTTTCGACATCACTGCGCAGTTCGAGCAATGTCTCGAAAAGCGAGGGGGTCTTGGAGTTGTAGATCGCGCTGTCGCGCAGCAGGCGGGAGAGGACGTGATTGAGGACGTGCTTGGCCATAGGATCGTGCTTTCTGTCTGTTTTTCTGAAGAGGCGGCGCGGGCTGGTCAGCCCGCGGCCTTCATGTGATCGACGGGCGCGTAGCCAGTCGGGTTCTGACGCATCTGGGCCGGCGCCATCAGGTAGTTCTCGGTCGCGAACTCCCCGAAGCCTTCTCCGACCGCGCCGGTGCTGCGGAAGATCGGATTGACGACACTGGCCATGGTGGGCTTGCCGTGCTCGTTGAAGCGCAGCGTGAAGCTCATCCCCTCGACGAGGACCGACGGATGGGTGCCGGAGGCAACCGCAAGGTAGCGACTGATCTCGTGCCGTCCGTAGCGCAGCGGGAACTGGCGCAGGACGTCCGACAAGGTGATCTCGTTGCGCGAACCCATTGCTTCGCGGATACGTCCCACGATGGCGCTTGTGGCGAGATATGCGCTCTTGGCGTTCTCGCGCGCCAGCTTCAGCCGGCGCTCATCGGCATCGGGCTCTTCGGCCACGGGCGTGATCTCGCGGTTCTCGTCGACCTTCTCGGGTTTCTCCATTGTCAGCTTGAGGTCGGATACCGGATGCGTGCGCAGTGGCATGGTGAGCTTCAGCCCGACCTCTTTGAGACGACGGTCCTGCGGGCTCGGGCGCAGCTCATCGCGAATGCGTCCGGCGGCAGCCTGTGCTTCACGCAGAACGCGCGCATCTTCGCGGCGGGCGGCATAGTTTGGATTCGAGATGTAGGAGTGAACCGCCTTCCAGATATGCGAGATCTCGAGAGAGATGTCGTTCGAGATCTCGAGCATGTCGGGCAGGAAGGAGGCGATTTCGCGCCGGTTGTGATCGGGGATCACATCCTCTCCTATCTGGGAGATTTGCTCGAGGCTGCCTTGCAGCGTCTGGACCTTGGCGATGTCTACATGGAGATCGCGCAATGTCGAAAGCACCGCCGCTTCGCCGGATTCCTCCCAGTCTTTCTGGCGATCCCAGAAGATGTCGAGGACTTGGCCGACGGGTTTCTCGGTCTCCAGGAAGATGTCCTGGTTCTCACGGTTGATGCGGCGTTTCGCTGCTGGCACCTCGCCGAAGCCCGCCTTGATGCGGGAGATGTCGGCGAGCAACGACTGGACCTCTGTCTGGCGCTCGAGAGCGGTCAATGGGGTGGCGCCGTGGGCGCGAAGCGAGGCGATCTCGGCGTCAAGTTCGTCGCGCCGGGCCTCGAGGGCGTCAATCTGTTGGGTGGTATCGCCCGAAAGGCGGGCCGCGGTCGAAACCAGCCGTTCGCTGAGCGACGACAGGCTCGATACGGCGAGGAAGCTGTGCTCGCTGTCAAGATCGCGTAGGATGCGCAAGGCCCGCGCGCCGGGCTCGAGCAGAACGACCACTTCGGTATCGCCCTTGGTGTCGGTCCCGATCCATGGCTCGGATTTCGAGCGGTCGTAGCTCGAATACTTGCCGCGCATCATGTCCATGTAGAGCTGCGCGGATTTCGAAAAGTCGGTGTCGGGAGAGGTGCTGATGAAGTCCGCCTTCACCTCGTCAATGATCTTGAGATAGGCCTGCACGGGGATCTCGCTCATGAAGGCGCCGGAAAAGGCGCGCGCATTGATCTCCGCGTAAAAGGCGAGGTTGTCCTGTCGAAGCAGGCGCAGCTCGCGACTGTTCGGGATCTTGTGCTGCAATACCATTGTCGTCATGCCACCTTTGGTCCTTTACGTTGCCCGGTAGATCGGCCTCTCGATCCGTCGGCCCGGAATATTTCTCGATGGGGTGCACATCCCTCGCAGCGCCGCGGCGCTCCAGGAGTGAGCTCATTGATGGCTCACTGCTGGGGCGGCCCAAGCGTCGAGGGCGCAAATAAAAAAACCGGCGAGAGTGATCTCGCCGGTTCGACTTCATGAAAGGTATGCAGCCTTACTTCTTGAGTGCCGCGAGAAGTGCGGAGCCCAGAGCGCCGGGCTGATCGTTACCCTTGGGCTTGCTGCTGGCCTGGCCTGCCCCCTTGGCCGGCTTTTGGCCACGGCTATCGCCTCCGCGCGCCGCGCGATCTTCCTTGGCCGATGCACCGCCATCACTGCGCATGCTGAGCGCAATGCGTTTGCGGGGCACATCGACTTCCGTGACGCGAACCTGGACGACATCGCCTGCTTTCACCACTTCGTGGGGGTCCTTCACGAAGCGATCTGCAAGCTGGCTCACATGGACAAGGCCATCCTGATGGACGCCGATGTCGACAAAGGCTCCGAAAGTAGCGACATTTGTCACTGTGCCTTCGAGGCGCATGCCCTCGCGCAAATCGGTGATCTCCTCGACGCCATCGGCAAAGGCTGCGGTCTTGAAGCTCGGCCGTGGATCGCGCCCGGGTTTTTCCAGTTCTTGCAAAATATCCTGGACGGTGGGCAAGCCGAATTTCCGGGTGACGAAGCTTTCGGGCTGCACTCGCTTGAGGGTTTCCGGACTGGACTGGATGGCGCGCAGATCGCGGCCGCAGGCAATGACAATCTTGCGCGCCAAGTCATAGGCCTCAGGATGAACGCTTGATGCATCGAGCGGCTCTTTGCCGTTGCGGATGCGCAAAAATCCTGCGCACTGCTCGAACGCCTTGGGGCCGAGTCCTTTCACCTTGAGAAGCTCCTTGCGCGTGCGGAAGGGGCCGTTCTCGTCGCGATGCGCAACGATGGCGGCCGCAAGCTTCGGGGTCAGGCCCGCGACATGCGACAGGAGTGCAGCCGATGCCGTGTTGAGGTCCACGCCCACGGCGTTCACTGCATCCTCGACGACTGCCTCGAGAGCCTTTGCCAGCCGCTTCTGGTCGACATCGTGCTGGTATTGACCGACGCCAATCGCGTTGGGCTCGATCTTCACCAGCTCGGAGAGCGGGTCCTGAAGGCGGCGAGCGATGGAAACGGCGCCACGCAGGGAGACATCGAGTTTCGGAAATTCCTTCGCAGCAAGTTCGGAGGCAGAATAAACTGATGCGCCGGCCTCGCTAACGATGACCTTGGTCGGCTTTTTGCCACTTGTTGGCAGCAGCTTGAGTGTGTCGGCGACCAGCTTGTCGGTCTCACGCGAACCGGTGCCATTGCCGATTGCGATGAGCTCGATTCCGTGGGTCCGGATCATCTTCGCAAGGGTCGACTGAGCGCCCTTCACGTCACGCCGCGGCGGGAAGGGATAGATGGTGTCGGTCGCGAGGAGCTTGCCTGTCGCGTCGATTGCCGCGACCTTTACGCCGGTGCGAATACCCGGATCGAGGCCGAGCGTCGGACGTGCGCCTGCGGGAGCGGCAAGCAGCAGGTCCTTGAGGTTGCGCGAGAAGACAGAGATCGCTTCTTCATGTGCGCGCTGTCGCAGATCGGCGAGCAGGTCCGTGGTCATTGCAGTGGAGAGCTTGGTTTTCCAGGCGTGGTCCGCCACATCGCGGAGCCATTGATCCGCAGGTCCTTTGCCGGAGGGTTTGAGGCGGGCGGCCACCATGCTTTGGCAGCGCGCTTTACCGGTCTCAGCGTCCGGGCCCACGTCGAAGCGGATGATCCCCTCGCCGACAGCGCGCATCATGGCAAGCGCGCGGTGCGCGGGCATCTTGGCCCAGGATTCTGTGTGATTGAAGTAGTCCGAGAACTTCGCACCTGCTTCCTCTTTGCCCTTCACGACTTTCGCGGTGACCACTGCCTCGCGCTGGAGGTAGCCGCGAAGATCCTGAACCAGGTCGGGTGTTTCGGCGAGGTCTTCGGCGATAATGTCCCGGGCACCGTCGAGCGCCTCCTGCTCGTTTTCCACCTCACCGGAGACGAACTTCCTGGCAATGGTTGCCGGATCAGATCCCCGGTTAGCGAGGATTGCATCGCGCAAGGGTTCAAGCCCCTTTTCCCGAGCAATCATTGCTTTCGTCCGACGCTTGGGCCGGAAGGGAAGATAGATATCCTCAAGATGGGATTTCGTCTCTGCGGCGTTGATGCTGCGTGTAAGTGCGTCGGTCAGCTTGTCTTGCTCGCGGATGGATTTCAGGATCGCATCACGCCGATCGTCGAGTTCGCGAAGGTATCCAAGGCGATCGAAGAGCGTGCGAAGCTGCCCGTCGTCGAGACCGCCGGTCGCCTCCTTGCGGTAGCGCGCGATAAAGGGAACCGTGGCGCCGTCGTCGAGAAGGGCGATTGCGGAGGCGACCTGAGGGGTGTTTGCGCCGATTTCCCGGGCGATGGTTTGATTGATGCGGCTGGCGCGATCCATGTGGGTCCTTTCTTCCTCTCGAGCGAGGCTTATCATTTTGGCCGGGAGGAGGAAGTCACCTCCTCTTTGGTGGGAAGATGGGTTTGAGCGATCAGCTTGGGGAGGATCGCTTTTTGCTCTGTCCCTACACCTTCACAACACAGAAACCCATGCCAGGTCAGTGCACGTAGTTTTCTGCCGGTAGCCAGGTTATCTCGGGAGTGCCCTCGACCGGCAAAGCGAGAAGCCGCTGGATAATTGCAAGCTGAGGGGCAAACCGTGCTATTTGTTCCATTCTTGCATGTGCGGAGGATGGCGGCGCGATGGGTTTTCGAAGATAGACCGGAAGTATTTCCATCTCAGGCGGCATGCCGTAGATCGGTGTCCCGTATCGGCTTGTGGCAATTTTTCGAATGATCAAGCTATGATCGGATAGCTTCTGCGCGTGAGCGATAAGGTCCTGGGTTACAATCAAGTGGTCTGCCCGGGTGTCGTGCTGCGTTTCGGCGTGACCGTAGACGGTCCAGTCGGCGAAACTGTGCACGTAGCGTGCACGCGGCCATCCATAGCGCCCCGGGATAAACCCCCTGGCTGAAATCCTTCTAAGTGATCGGGGAAGACTGCGCGGCGAGATGGCTTCCCCGGCTTGATCGACCGCAGCGACGGCGCGGAGATGGCGTCGGTTAAGGGGTCTTTCAATCTGCAACGCAACCGCATGCGATGGAACTCGCAATGATTGAGACGGAAATTCCAGGTCGCGAGAGGGCAGCGCGAGGAAGTGAGGGGAGCTATTTTGCATTGACCGAATATGGGCATCAAGCTGCCGAACCGAAAGTTCTTTCCGTATGCGCATGCAGGGAGAACTCGTTTCGACAGCAAGCGTCATAAACGTCCTACTGAATACGCAGCGTCACTATGCAGGTAACTTCGCCGTTCTGAGGGCAGCCAATATTCCCTTTATAGAGGGATATCTTCCATGAAGTTCACCATCCTGCGGGTTTCGCTCGCAACCGCACTTCTCGTCGTTGCAGCAACCTCGATGCAGCCGCACCTTACCAGCTACGTGTCCACTTCGGCCGTGGTCAACGCGCCATTGGTCGGGGTTTCGGCACCCTTTAATGGCACCCTGGTCAAGGCCTCGCCGCTCGTTGCGCGACCCGTTGAGGCTGGCCAGACGTTGTTTGTTCTGAAGAACTCCGAAGGTCAAGGTGCAAGCGCGGAGGCCCTGCGGGCAGAGATCGGCGCCACCACTGGACAAATCGTGGGCCTAAAAAAGCAGATGAGCGACCTCCAGGCGCTTTCAGAACGGCTGATCGCGCGCCGTGAGGCCAAGATCGAGGCACGGCGTGCGTGGTTCGCACCTCGGCTGGAGGAGGCGCATTGGGAAGTTCGACGTGCCGAAGCGCTACTGAGTCAGGCCGAGGAAGATCATTCACGCCTTCAGTCGCTTTCGGAGAAAGGCAGCGCCAAGAAATCGGACCTGATCCGCGCGAAGGCGGACATGGAAGTGGCGACGGCAGATGTCGCACAGCGACGGGCCGCTCAGGCGAGACTGGAAATCGAGGAAAGCACACTCGATGGCGAGCTGGGGGTGGATCTCACATCCAGCGATTTCGAGCAGATTGAGTATCGGATCGACGAAGTCGCGATCCGCCTCGCGGATCTCGATGCTCGACTGCTGGGCCTGGAGACCCGGCGTGCAAGCCTCAAGACCCAGGAAGCATCATACGCTCGAGAATCCACGCGCCGAGAGAGCTTCCGGCCAGTGGCGCCGCTGTCAGGCCTCATCTGGAACGCCTCGGGCGTGGAGGGCTCCGCGGTGTCAGAGGGAGAGCAGGTGGTCCAGATTCTGAAATGCTCACGGCGCTTTCTCGAGGTAATCCTGCCGGCCCGGCATTTTGAAAAGGTGCGTGCCGGAACTGAAGCCTGGGTGAAGCTCAAGGGATCGGATACGCCCATGACGGCGAAGGTCGTGGCGTCCTACGGAAGTGGGGCGAAGCCAAACCGCGGTATGGATGCCGCCGCTCCTCGCATCGAGGCTACCGACGGGGTTCGCGTGATTGTTGTGTTGGATGAGCAGGCCGACCTGTCGTCTTTCACGGTTCAGCGCGCCTTCTGCGATGTCGGCCGTGCTGCCGAAGTGCGCTTCCAGATGGAGGAAAGCCTTGTCGAGAACGTGATCGAGAAAATCGCCGGATGGATCACGCCTGCGACTGAAGGCGAGTCTCAGATCGTCGCAGAGGCCGATCTGGTCGGACAGGAATAAGCGATGCTGCCTGACTTTCTCATCCCGCTGGTGATCGTGATCGCCACAGCCCTGCTGGTGCCGCGCACATGGGTATCAGGTCCGCGGGTTCGCTCGTGGGCAGTGCAGTTGGTGCTATGCGGTATTATCCTGGTTGCGGTGCGCTACCTGTCCTGGCGGGTCGAGATCACGCTTCCAATGAGGGGCGACTACTCAGCGGAAGCCTTGTTCGCCTGGGCCTTGTTCGGGATCGAGATCATGGTCTGGATCGATACAGTCATCCTTTTCCTGATGATCTCCCGCCCACGGTGCAACTCTGCGGATGCCGATCGCGGCGAAGCCCGCCTTCGGGCTACCGATGGCGCTGATCTGCCGACAGTGGATGTGTTCATCGCGACGTATAACGAGGACCTTGACGTTCTGGAGAAGACAATCATCGGGGCGCAGTCTCTCGACTGGCCATCCAACCGCCTGCGGGTTTGCATCCTCGATGATGGCAAGCGGGACTGGCTGCGTGAATATTGCGCCCAGCGCGGGGTGGATTACTTCACGCGAGAGTCGAACGAGCACGCAAAGGCCGGGAACATCAACGCGGCGATCGCCCGCACCGATGGGGAGTTCTTTCTGGTGCTGGATGCTGACTTCATCCCGCAGGAAAACTTCCTCTACCGGGCCATGGGGCTCTTCGAAGACCCTGAGGTTGGCATCGTCCAGATCCCGCATAGCTTCTACAATCCCGACCCGATGCAGTCGAACCTGCGCCTGAGAAAAGTGCTGCCTGACGATCAACGCCTGTTCTTCGGAACGATCATGGCTGGACGCGATGGTTGGAACGCGGCCTTTTGCTGCGGTTCGAACTCGATCACCCGGCGCCGGGCGATGGAAGAGATCGGCAACAAGCTTCCGACTGGATCGATCACTGAGGACATGCTGCTGACACTGGCCCTTCTGCGCAAAGGCTACGTGACACGCTACCTCAACGAACGGCTGGCAATCGGCCTCGCACCGGAATCGCTTTCGGCAATGTATGTGCAGCGCGCACGCTGGGCGCGCGGCGCCGTGCAGATCCTGTTTCTCAAAGAGGGGCCGTTCGGACCCGGTCTGAAGTGGCACGAGCGGCTCATGTTCATTCCGCTTCACTGGCTCGCTCAGCCCCTTGTTGTGCTTGCGACCCTTCTTACGCCCCTGATCTGTCTCTGGACTGGCTGGTCCCCGCTGCGCGATGCCTCCACCGCGGACATCCTTTCCTACCAACTGCCGACATTGCTGGCGGTCGTTGCTGGCCTTCGCCTGATTTCTCCGAATGGTTTCTTCCCGCTGGCGATCATGGTCCATACATGTATCCAGGCCCCGCGTATCATTCCAACAGTGCTGACGACGCTGATCCGGCCGCACGGGCATGCCTTCAAGGTGACACCCAAGGGGCAGGCAGCCGGCGGCGCTGCGCTCGATAACATCATGGTATTCGCCCCGGCTGCGCTGATCCTCGCGACGGCACTGGGCATCTACCTCAATGCTGACATCAACACCCGGGTTCTGGAGAGCAGCCTGCAACTTCCCCTCCTGGTAATCTGGGCTGTGCTTGGCATGATTGTTCTGACAATCGTGCAGGCCGTGGCGATTTCAACCAGCGAGGGTATATCGGATGATTTCTTCCCGATGGACCGCTTTCCTTGCTTCCTGATCACGGCCAAAGGGAAGCGTCTCTCTGCTGCTCTTGATCGAATGTCGCTGTCAGCGGCCCGGCTCCATGTCGATGGGGAAGTTGATGGGGTGGGTGAGGATGAATGGCTGGGCCTCGAAGTCGAGGGGCTCGGCGTTTTGGCGACATATGTGACCCGGCGCAATACGGGCGAGATCGATGTCGCCATCCAGGCTCCCGAGCCCGCCATGCGCGAAGCTTTGATCCGGACACTTTATACGAAGGGGCGGGATAACAGCACGCATGCTCCAGGCGCGTTTTCCCTGCTCTGGGCAATGCTTTTGCGCGCAGCAGGGTGGCGACGCAAATTCGTGTCGCGCAATGCGCCCCCTTCGGCTCCGCCGCCCTGGTTGAAGGCATTGGGGTGATCCTCTCCTGCGGTGTCTCCAAATTGCCGGGAGACTTGCGCCCATGTGACCCTCGATTTCCGGAGGAGATGGGGAAACACCATTTCCGCAGGAAGTCATTATGAGGACGACCGACCATGGGCTCAGGCAAGCGACCCCGACTCTTCAAGAATAGCTCAGGCGCGAGTGGTGCAGACTACGGGGTAGTCGTGGGCCTCGTTGCGATTTTGGCAATCGGCGCCGTTACCGCGTCGGGAGATGCGATCTTCGACGTGTTCGAGCAAAGCGTGGACAGTCTTCGCGGGGGCGGGAAGGCTAACGAGAACGCTTCGGACCAGGGCAAGGAGCAGTCGGGCAATTCCGTGCCAGATATCATCGACGTGGTGGCGCCCGCTGACGGTGAATACGGGCCAGGGGACGCGCTGCAATTCACTATCATCTTCAGCAAGAAGGTGAATGTGAAGGATAACGCCTATGTCGAGATCGACATCGGCGGGACCGTGCGTCGGGCCTATTACAAGGCCGGATCGAAAACCACCGAAGTGGTGTTCGAATACGTGGTCACAGAAGAAGATATCGACACTGACGGGATCGAGTTCGAGAAACCAGGCGTCGGCAGCGAGACCGACGGCGAGGATGGCGTATCCGACGGAGATTCCGGGGGAGAGGCCGATGGGGACTTCACCAATGAGGAGCCCGACATGGGTGGGATCATCCTCCCGGGCCCCAAGGAATGCCAGGATGCCTGTCTCTATGTTGCCTTTGCCAGTGGCGAGGTCCGCCTTGTAGGTGAGGGCGGTGTCACTGTCTGGTCGAATGATGACCAAGCCGAAAGCATTTATGCGCTGGCAGTGGATGCCGACGGGGCCGTCTATACCGCAGGCGAAGATGGAACGGTTCGCAAGATCAAGCCTACCGGTGTGCAAGCCTGGTCGCACCAGACCGGACATGACCTGATGCGGGCCGTGGCGGTTGGACCTGATGGCACGGTCTACGCGGGCAGTGGCAAGTCGAGTGTTGTCTACAAGATCAATGGAGAAACCGGTCGGGTTATGGCCGCGGAGGCGGTTCATACGGACAACCCCGATCAGACCTACCGAGATTTTATCGAGGGCATCGCGGTGGATAAATACGGGTATCCTTTCGTGTCCACGAAATTCGGAGCGCTTGCGAAACTTGATCCGGCAGGCGAAATGACGACGCTCTGGAAGGAAGAGATGCCGACGGACTACCTGGATGAAGTCCAGCTGGACCTATCCGGGAACATCTACCTGGGCGGCTATACCTTCGATGGAAACGAGGATGACTACTACCGCGATGATGCGGTCTATGTGGTATCCGACAATGGTGGCAGCCGGACTATTGTCAATCGGGCGGACGAAGTGGATGGTCAGATTTTCGACATCGACCTGGGCCCCGATGGTATCGTTGCCGTTGGCGCCACCAAGCTGAAAACGCCGTTCTCCTATGCGATCAGCGCGCTGATGCCTGGTGAGTATGCGGCAGAGAAATGGCGATCGACCGACTTCTCGGGTCATGTGAGGGGCGTCTCATTCGATGGACTGGGGCATATCTACGCCGCCGGCGGCGGGCAGGTGGCAAAGCTCGAAGTGAAGTCTGGCGCTGAGGTCGAACGTTTCGATCTCGGCGGGGGGATCAACGCAATTGAGGCTTATGCACCCGGCGTGAATACTGGTCCGAGCGAAGGCGGCGGTCAGTCGGCCGGCGCAGCATGCACGGCAAATTGCATCTACGCAGCAGGTGCCGACGGCCGTATCATGTCGATTGGGCAGGATGGTGCGGTGCTTTGGACCAACACGGATCAGTCCGAGACGGTTTACGAACTTACTTTGGGCCCGGACGGCAGCATTCATACGGCGGGCGCCGATGGCACAGTCCGAAAGATCGGTTCAGATGGGGCGCAGATCTGGGCTCACAATGCAGCAATCAGCGACGTCATGGATGTGGCTGTGGCCGCGGATGGAACTGTTTATGCCGTTGGCCGGACCGGGATGGTTCGCAAGCTGAGTTCCGACGGCCAGGTTCTTGGAACAAAGTTCGTGCGAACGGCCAATCCAGACCAGCGCGACAGTGACTGGGTGAACGGCGTCGATGTCGGCGCTGATGGCATGGTCTATGTCGTGACCAAGTTCGGTGCGGTGGCCAAGATCAACCCCACCGGCGACATGACGGTGGTCTGGAATAATGAAGCGCCATCTGATTACCTCAGTGGTGTCGCAATGGGGGATGACGGCAAGATTTATGTGGCCGGACATACCTTCGACTATAGCCAGGACGACATGTATAGGGACGACGCGGCCTATGTCATCGTAGATACAGGCACCTCTCGCTATATCGAAGAAATTTTCGATGAAGTAAGCGGCCAGGTCTTCGCCATGGCACTGAGCCCCGACGGAAAGGTGGCGGTGTCCTCCACCAAGATGAAGTCGCCCTGGGTCTATCACGTCAAGCAGTTCACTCCGGGTAAATACTCTCCTCAGGACTGGGATTTCACTGGCGCCGCCGGGCACGCTTCAGATTTGCAATATGATGCCGCAGGAAATCTTTGGATTGCTGGGCGTGACAGCACTATCCGGAAGATCGATGGGACCACGGGGTCTGTGGCGCTGGAGGTTAGTTTCGATATCCCGATCTATGGCATAGCCGTGTCGGATTGAGGTCCGGATGTGTGAGGCGCTGCCCGGCCAGTCGTGGGGCTGAAACAATAAGAACGGCACAGGATTGATCCTGTGCCGTTCTTTTTTCGAACCGCAGTCGCCGCTGCCTTCTATGGGCGTTCGATCCTGCTGAAACTGCGCAGCGCAGACCAGAGATTGGTTGCAGCCCCGACCAGAGCCAGCGGAATTGCCATGCAGGTTGCAAACCCAAGTTTGCCACCAGGGAAGCTGTCGCCGAAACTCCAGCCCTCGAAGGAGGGGAGGTAGACATAGGCAAGTGCAGCAATGCCAAGGCAAATCGACATCTTGAGAATGCCGGCCGCGACCGAGCTCCAACTTCCGTTCGGATCGCTCGCCTGGAGAAGGCCGCGCCGCCGTTCCCGCACAGGAGCCTGGGGTAAAGCGACTTCCTGGTGGCTGTTGCCTGACCCGGAAAATTTCATACTAAAATCCTTCTTCTCTATACCTTGAAATGGGGCATGGCCCGCCCGCCGGTGGAGGCGGGCGGAATGCTTACTTGGCCCAAAATTTCCAGAAGGGTCGCTTTGCAGGCTTTCGCTCTTCCGCGGCGCCGGCTTGTGGGGGTGTTTGCGGTGGCTTTTCCGGGTCGCGAGCACGATCTTCCGGGCTATGCTTGGCCGGGGGTCCGTCATAGGGGCGAAGCTCAAAGGTCGATATGCCGTCCGGCCCCTTGATATCATGTATGCGCAATTGCGCAGTCCCAGAGCCTTCTACCCCCATGGTGTCGCCATCAGCGAATACCGGCTTCGTATCGAGCGCCCAGCCCGCAAGAGAAAGAAGACGGCCCGCAGCCTCCGAAAGACTGGCGTCGAGGTCGGTCGCGAGAGCCATCTCATGGCCCAGGAAAGGCTCCAGACCCGTCAGCGCGACGCCCTGCCGGTCGTCCTGCTTGTAGGGGGTCATGCGAACCATTCCGAGGAGCGGCCATTCCTTCTCACCGGCAGCTTCAAGAGCGCCAGCGAAAGTCTCCATGGGCACGGCAGCCTTCGCAGCACTCCAGATGACGGCCTGCCCTCCGATCGCCGTGGCGACGTGCGCCAGCATCAGGGCGTCTTCCCGCGTGGCCTGGGTGGCACCTCGACGCATCAACTGGATATGGACATGCTCTTTCGCGGGAGAGGCAATCTCCCAGGCATTCTGGGCGAGCGCATTGCCGGCGCAGTAATGCTTGAGATCACCTTCGGGGTAGGGGGCGTCGAAGCTCATCGCCACGATCATCGTGTCGCCCTTCTCGGCCGTGAAGGAGCCAGGGCTGAGATCGCTGACCGCAAAGTCATCGAGAAGCCCCGAGGCGACAACTTTGTCCTTCACCTGGGATGCCTCTCCGGCGCCGAAAAGCACCGCGGCGGTCAGGGACATCATATTTTGTCCGCCTTCTTCCCGCTGGGCGGGTTCGCAGCTCGGTAGAGGGTGCGGGCCCTCTTCGAGCGCCTCGTTGAAAGCGACGAGGTCAAAAGCAGCATCGCCTTTTCCCTTTGTTGCGGCCACGAGCTCCGGGTCGGCGGTCAGCTTCTTCGTGTCCGGATCGGCGACAACCCGGCGGATGACATGGCGGCCGAGGAACATGTGCAGCGACCAGACTCGTGCTTTCACTTCCTCGTCGTCGATCTTGCCTGCCTCGGCTTCATCGATGATCTCTGTGAGTTCCTTGTAGAGAAAGGAGACCCGGCCAGTTAGCTGGCTGGGGGCGCGCATCTTGGTATGCGGCGTGAGCGAGAAACCGGCTTCGATCGCGGCATCAAGGATCTCCTGCGGAGCGGAGAGGAGGGCGAGGGCGGTCTCTTGATGGAAAAACGCCATCACGTGGTTGCCGCGATGGTCATGTTCGATACCAACTTGTCGCAGCAAAGCTCCGACCTTGGCGTCTTCAAAGATAGGGGCGGGGAAAATCGGGTCGTAGGACCAGGAGTAATCGAGGGTCATGAAAGCCTTCTCTAACGGGGTTGCCCGCAGGAGTTAGGTCCAGTCAGAGTGACCTCAGAACGCAAAAAAGGCCCGCCGCATGCGCGACGGGCCAGTCCAACAGGGAGGTATGACAGGGCGGGAGAAAGTGCCCTGTCTATCAAATCATCGCATAAAACCGTGCCGTCGTTCCGAGCGCCTTTAGTGCCGGCGTAGATCCGCCCATCCGAGGCCGATTGCGGAAAGCTATGCCGCAGGACGCATATGCTGCTGCATTGCCGCATTGGACTCGATCACTTGCGCTATTGCGAGCACATCGATTACATCGACTGCTCCGAGAACCAACAGGCGCAGAACGGCCTCCTCCGCACGCGGAGCGCGAACCTGAAAGACGCCGCGCGTGGTGTTCAGCATCCACTCCGGAGGGGCATCGCCCATTGGAGTGATTTCAGGAAGTGCATTCATGCGCTTGAGCAGATTGCGAAGCTTGGTTGCGAGCGTGCTTCCTGCGTTGGGCTCGGTATTTACCCAGTTTCCGTCGATCGCGAGCCATAGGCCGGTTGTCTTGTCCGGACCGCCTCGCTTGAGCGCAACCCGCAGGGTAAGATCTTCATGCCCGATCATCGGATCTTGTGCGAGGCTGACGTATAGCTCGGCTGCGGCTGCTTCTATGGGAGCTCGAGCGCCAAGAAAGGCCATGCGGGCATGGTTTGATCCATCACGGATCGTTTGTGCGATCTCGGTATTGGTGTCGACATAGACGCGCAGAGCACCATCCCGACGCTCCATGGTTATCGTTATGGCTGTCTGCTTGCGGCTCGCCTTGGGGCGGATCGCCTTTGCAAAACGATCGATCGCATCCGCAAGTGATGTCAGAAGTGCGGGGGCGGAGCGCACGGTCTCGGGCATTTCAGCCATTGAAATGACGCCCTCGGAGATCTCCATGTCGGCCAGCCGATGTTGCTCTGCGATTGCCGGGTAGGGCCTCGCTGGACGAATGACGGTTCCGTTGACCGAAGCGTCATGCTCGATGAGCCGCTGCACATCCGGCTGAAGCCAGTCCATCAGTTCATCCCCGGTGAGGGGTTTGCTGGGAAAACCGGGGAAGCGGGCTTCCTGGATGCGGGAGACAGCGAAGCATCGCTGCTCTTCGCGCAGGCGACAGATTGCGATGAGTGCAAGCTCGCTACTGCCCAGGGCAGTCAATGCGATCGGTTTGATCCGTCGGCTTGTCAGGCTGAGGTTTCGGTCTTCATAGACGATATCGAGTTCGACAGTATCCGGATCGAGTTGCACCTCGACCTGCTCGCGCTGGCGGTTGATGGCATCCACCATGGTCTCGCCATGGCCTTGCCTGGTATCGGCCTTGCCTTCGCGCGGATGGAAGTAATGAGGCAAGCGGGTCGATGCGGTCATTCTATAGGTCTCCTGTGTCAAGCGCCGGGCGCGGCGCACCTCGCTTCAAGGTGCGCTGCCAGCCTGACCGCGACTGACCGGTCTGGTCTCGAGGCAGATGGTGTCGGATGGCTGGATGCGTGAACGGCGATGGAGATCGGTCGAGCGACCACAACCCTTTCGGCCGGCCGTCGACCGAGGCGACTGTTTCGCGTTTCTTCCGGGAATATTGCCCGCACATGGCGAACGGAGGCGCCGGCTCGAACCCATTTCCTGGCAATGACGACATCTGGCGAAATCATCACTCCGCGCGACCATCAAGTCGAAGCCCTCCAAGGTTTGCAGGACGTTCTGGGGCGCGAACCGCGAGCACAGGCGCATATGTGCTGTGGCTCGGGCAAAACGTTCGCCCAGGCGTTTCTTGCGCGCGAGATGATCGATGCCTGTGAAGATCCTGATCGGGCCATCATCGTCTGTTTCGTGCCGAACCGCGCGCTCGTTCAGCAAAATGCGCGTAACTTCAGAGTGGTCTTCGGTGATGCTGTCGAAATGCTTGGTGTCTGCTCCGACGCCGATCTTGCAGGACTCGTCGAGGACGACAGTCCTGTCTTTGAGACGACAACGCGCCCCGATCTCATCGACGCGTTCCTCTGCCGTAAAAACCGTCCTCGTATTGTGGTCTCGACCTATCAAAGCGCACCGACGCTGAGAGCCGCCCTGGCGGAGGCGCGCGGGGTTGAGACGCCGATACTTTTGGGGCTTTTCGATGAGGCGCATCGAACGGCTGGAAACAAGAGCGAAGATGATCTCTTCGCCTATGCGCTTGATGACGCAAATTTCCCGATTCAGAAGCGTGCCTTCTTCACGGCGACGCCCCGCATCACGGAGGGCCGCAAGGCGCCGACCTTCTCGATGTCGAACCCGCAAATATTCGGGCCGGTCGCATACACCTACTCGTTCCGGCGCGGCATCGCCGACGGCAATGTGGTTGATTACGATCTGTGGGTGCCGATCATCACCCGCGCCGAACTTGCGGAGTTCATGCGCGACCAGGGCCTTCAGGGCGAGGACCGGGCCGCAGTGGCGCTCATTGCGCTGCGCAAGGTGATGGAGCGAACCCGCCAGACCAGATTTCTTTGCTACCGCCAGCGCGTGAAAGCCAGCCAGTCCTTTGCTGAGGACATGGCGAAGGTCTTCCCAGGCAGTTTCGTGGCGCATGTGGACGGCTCGACCCCAGGTCGGGAGCGTGAAGCCATGATGCGGGCGTTGAGCTGTGGCGAGACGCTTTTGACCAACTGTAAGGCCTTCGTGGAAGGCGTCGATGCGCCTGGCCTTCAGGGGGTGGTCTTCGTTGATCCGCGCAAATCGGTTGTCGATGTCGTTCAGGCAGTCGGACGACTATCCCGACCCGATGAGGCCGATCCCGAAAAGCGAGGCAGCATCATCGCTCCGATCCTTGCAGAGTCGGCCGAGCCGGAGGCGCTTGAACGGGCGGCGAAGTCAGCAGGTTTCGAGACGCTGGTGCAGGTAGCCCAAGCGTTGCGAGCCAATGACGATGCGCTCGAAGAGGATATCCTTGAGCGATCCCGAGCCGAGGGGCGTGGGGATCAGGATGTCTCTGCTCTTCGCGGTCTCGAGGTTATCGCGCCAGAAGGCTCTGGGGTGGATGTCGAGGATCTCGCGCGCTCGATCACGGTGGTGGCCATGGAGGCGCTGCGCGATGAGTTCGCGACCCAGGTGGGGCGACTGGAGCGCTTTATTGCTGATCATGGCTATTTGCCGACCCGCCAGGATGACAGCCGGCTTGCAAGCTGGATTGGGTCTGTGCGCAAGAAGCACTTGGCGCGCGCCCTTGATCCGGCGCATGCGGCGCTTCTGGATGACGTTGAAGGGTGGTCCTGGGTCGGGGAAAGAACGCCACCCGAGAAGATCGCGGGGCATATCTGCGCCTTTCGGGATAGGCAGCAGCGGATGCCGTCTCTCAAGCGCGGCACAGGCGCAGAGGCAGATTTGCATGCCTACCTGATGGAAGGTCAGGAGTATTTTCTACGCCGGGGTATCCGGGGCAGTGCTCTGACGGCGGTGCTTGCAGAGCAGAACCTTCTGTTCTTCGCGGAGGAAGTGTTGGGAAAGCGCGCGCAGGTATCGGGCCGTTTCGAGGTGCGAGGCCAAGGGGCCAGTGCCGAGGTGTGGTTCCTGCCCCTGCCTGACCCACATCGGAAGACCATCCCAGTGTTTCGAAGCGGCCATACGGTGCCGCCCCGATCATTCAGGGTTCATGTGGGGCGCGGCGAGCGCGAGCGATTGCTGGCTCTGGGAGCTCGTCACCGGGTGCGCGTCACCCTCGTGCGCGCCGGCATCGAGCAGGACCCATTTCTCGACGCGCGCGTGTTCGCCTGGCATGCAGGAACAGTCGACCGCGGGGAAGGAGTTGAGACCTCGAAAAACAGCTTTGCATGGCTTCTGGGCCGATTGGCTGATCGAAAAGTGTCAGGCCGCTCGGCCTACAGTCTTGGCAACCTCGCCGAAAAACGCATTCGTGAGAAGCAGCCTGTTACGGCGTTGAGCCCGCAGGCTCCCCAAGGCACGATCGGTGAGATACTTGATCTGATTTCGCGCGTCAGGTCTGCGATGTGGTCCGGAAATTTGTCCACGCTGCACCTCGCGGCTTTGGACGCCGCGCCCGGGTTCTCCTGGATCGAGCCTCAAGATGCGGAGCCGGATAATGTCGCCGCATGCGCGCGCCATGTCGTCAGGCAGGTGGGCCTCCAGGCGTTGTCAGATCGCGGTGCGCGCGTTGGAGACGCCGGGATTGCGAATACCTTGCAGGTGCTGGATCGACTTTTGGAGGAGAGGCCCGATCTGTTTCGAGAGACTGACGCGTCCTGCCGAGTGGCACTGGAAGCCTGCGGCGCCACTATCTGATTATGTGCCCAAATTCGCTGTGACTATAGCTCGTTGAACCAGTCGCCGAAGGATGTTTCGCTGACTTTCGGCCGAGACTGCTCTCGGCTAACCTCCTGAGCTTCGATGATCGAGGAGCTCAGGCTGGCGACGAGACCCTTTCGCGCCGCTTGATCCGGCGATCGGGCGGCGCGCTCAAGCGCCGGGCCGGTCTTGTCGAGAATGTTTCTGAGGGGCGAGTTGCGCGGAAGTCTACGATCCAGCATTTGGCTGGTGTCGAGCACAGAAGGCTCTCCGTTCTCGCCTCGAATGGGCGCCCGGGCTTCGCGATAAGCGGCGAGGGTCCCGATGACATAGCCTGCGGTCGAGAGGTCCATTTGACGCTGAAGGAGAGCGTCGCCCTCAAACTGGGTCTGATCGAGAGCAGGGAGGGTCAGCTCTCGGCGCGCCATCTGTCCGATGCGGCGCGTAAGGGCTTCGGCGCATGCGCCATGATGCACGACCTGGACTTTACATTCCGCTCGGGTGGCGATGTATTCCGCCAAGGCCATATCGGTGATGGCATGCACTGCTTCGCTGCGGGCGGAACCCGCCATAGCAGCGATTTCGTCGCGAGAGGCGAGACCGGGTCGACCATCTGCGTAATCTCTGGCATGCCCCAGCTCGTGAGCAAGGAGCCCAAAGGCCGCAAGTGCCAGATCGGGGTTCTCCTTGCGCCCTTTAGGGTGCAAATACGCCGCCTCACGCTGATCAAGAAGTATGAAACGACGAGATTCATCATTGCCTAAGCGGACCAGCATGCCGCGCGACCCTGCGTGAACCCGAGCTTGAAACGAAAGATCATTTGTTTCGCGACATAGCGCATCTTCATCGAAATGACTGTCGCATCTGGCCCCGTTGCAGCTCTGCGGCAAGGACCGGCCCTCCCGGTTGAGGAGCGAGGCTACCGCCATTCCACGTTCAAGGCGGTCATAGAGAATGACGCCTTCGATGGCCGGCGAGCCGACGATATCTTCCATCTGACGCTGAGCATCGCGCAGATGTTTCTCGCAGGAAATTTGAAAGGCCGGCGCGAACTGATTGTAATCATGTGCGCAGGACCAAGCGATAAACGGCGCCTTCGTGTGATCTATGGGGGTCGCCGACATCCTGGCCATCCTCTTGCTATGGCAAGGTAGATGGCGCCTGTATCTCTGGAGTGGAGCCGAGTGCACCAGAGGCGCGCTCAGGGTTCACAGGTTGGCGAGATATCCCAGCTTCATGCCGCCCGCGTCAGCGCTTCGGGCATGGCGATTGTGTCATTCGATTTTGTCACTCGATCAAAATCGATGAAGAAGGTCGATCCAACGCCTACTTCACTGACGTAATCGATGCTCGCATTATGGCTCTCGAGAATTTGCTTGGTGATATTGAGGCCAAGACCGGTGCCGCCGACCTTGCGGATGTCGGATGCGTCCACCTGAGTGAACTTGCCGAAGACAGCTTCCTCAGACCCCTCAGGAATGCCGATACCTTCATCGCGAACCGAGATGCGGATGCGATCGCCGATGGCTTCGACGCTGACATTCACCTCTGCACCTTCATCGGAGAACTTCTGAGCGTTGGACAAAAGGTTACTCATCACTTGAATGAGGCGCTTGTGATCACCCTTGATCCGGCAATCTTCCTTGCAAGGAGAGGTCGTGACGCGGATACCCAACTTGCTGGCATAGCCGGAGGTGGATTCCACGGCCTCATGCACGAGGTCGTTCGCATCGATTGCCTTGAAGTGGAATTCCATCTCTCCCGATTCGAGCTTTTGCAGATCAAGAAGATCTTCGACGAGAGCATGGAGGCGCTGGCCGTTTCGGGCGGCGATGTTGAGGACAGGTTTGATGCTGTCGGGCAGTGTGCCGTCCTTGTCCCGCTTGATGAGTTCAAGAGATCCGATGATCGAAGTCAGGGGCGTGCGCAGCTCGTGACTGACAATCGCCAGGAATCGCGACTTCACCTCCAAGGCGGCCTTGGTTCGCTCATTTTCCTCCTCGAGCAGCTGCATCTGCCTGATATGCTGCTGATAGCCGCGGTAGAATTTCAGCGAGATGTCCGCGATGAAATAGAGGACGAAGAGGATCGTCCAGAACTCCAGCCAGATGGCGGAAGTGAACGGCGGAAGAAACCGAAACACATCGAGGAACGCGATATACATGAAGGCGAGGCCATAGATCGCGAGGCGCAGCAGCAAGATGCCTGACATCTGGCTGTTATACATGGCTGCAAAAACAGATGCCGAGAAGAGGAAGAAGAGGGGTGTGAAATGCCCCGGCGCGCTCTGGTGAGTTGCTATGTTAATGATGAAGGCGGAGATTGCCACAGCGCTCAGGACTGTGTTGATCGAGATGCGCTTGAGGATCTTGCGGCCGACCATCTGGTCCTGCCCATCCCAGTTTCTTGAAGCGCGCGCGAGGTGCACGTCGAGCATCTCCGTCAGCGCAACGACAGCGTAGTATGAGAAGATTGAGGCGGGATCAAAATACAATGCTGCCAGAATGGCGGCGGCGAAGAAGCTTCCTTGCCGCTTCCAGATAAGCGCATTGGAGAGGACGATGTAGTCCCTGATCTTTTGCTCACGCCCTTTGGGGCTGAACCAATCGCTCCAGATAGCTTGATATGTATTTAGGGCGCGCATGCTTACCTCTGCCGATTCAATCGTCTGAGGGATACAGGCTCATTGTGGTGATTTTTTGGCGAATTCAATAAATCAGAGATCCAAATGCGGAATCTTCGCAAAGAATGCGGCAAATGGATTGCACTCAAGCTATGAGTCTATTTCTCCGGAATCGCTAATCGAAACTATTGGCGCATCAAACGATGGAAATCAAGCGACTTTGAAGCGACCCATGCCGGATGCGGCGTAGATACCGTTGAGATCCGGAAACTGAATATCCGCCTCAGGGAAATCGTCCATGGGACCAAGCACAGGTGTTCGCTCGAGCACTGTATCGCGTTGTTCTCGAAAGTTGGCTGTCAGGAGCTGCACAGGCTTTTGCAGGCCTGGGTAGCTGCGTGGTTTCATCTCCACGTCATAGCCGAGATAACGACGATAGAAAGCGGTGTGTTCTTCGCGAACTGGCGCAAGGGCGAGGTCGATGTCATAGAACATCGCGGCGAGAAATGGGATGCGCAGGGCCAAGAAATGCAGTGGCACGCGGTTTCTGCGAGCTGAGGGGTCGATCACGAACCGGGTGGGATCGAGAACCGTTTGTCCGTGCCTGACCCGATCCAGAACTTCCGGGAAGACTTCCAGCGTTGGGGAGGCGAAGGACAGCCTGGAGACAAGGTGCAAACGGACAGCAGCAAGAATCTCCTCATCCATTTCGACGGCGACATGCAAACAGTTTGCGGTCTCGTCAAATGGGTCAGTCATGAGGCCAAGATCATTCTCGGCGATCGATCCTTCGGCGCGGTAGCACCGATAGCGAAGTCGATATATTTTCTCGAGATCCGGAGTGTCGTTCGCAACCTTATAGCGAACGTGTTTCAACGCGTCGATGACTTGCCTTTTCATGATCGCTCCCTGCCCGTGGGTGCTTATGTCATGGCGCGACACACAAGAAGGTCGCTGTAGCCACGATAAACGGGTTGCTGCCTGATGATTTGGAAACCGGCAGCGGTCACGGCTGCGGCGATTTCTGCCTCGCTGTGCGTCCAGTAGACGCCCTTCTTTTGCGCCTTGTAGATGGCGCTATTCTGTTTTGCGACTTGCCGCCCTCGCCAGAAGATCTTGAGTGCTTCCTTCAGCCCGTGTTCATTCTTGAGCTTGGAGAAGAGGTAGCGCCGCCAGTCGGCCACATCCATGTATCTACCAAGATCGATAAGGTAGAGATGACCGCCCGGGCGGACCAGTCGATGCAGATCCTTCAGGCGCTGCGATTGATCTGGCATTGCGTAAAGCGCGTGCACGCAAACGACGAGATCAGCAGCGTTTGGAGCGCCGATGTCCTGAAGCGCGAGATTGTGAAAGCGGATGTTGTCATGCGCTTGCAGCTTGGATTGTGCCGTCCGGATCATCGCGGCGTCGGGTTCCGCAAGATGGACTTCACTATCTGGACAGACGCGAGCCGCGATCTCGGTATAATTTCCCGTGCCGCCTCCGATGTCGTATATCACGCCAGGCGCCTCGATCTCCTTGAGGAAGGCTTCGAAGTCGCGCATGAGCAGCTGATATTCAGGATTGTGTTCCGAAAGCAAATCATAGGCCGTCGCATAAGCGCTCCAATCGGCACGCACTGACGGATTACCCGTGGAAGTGGGATCGGTGTTGCTGGTGTCGCTGGCCTTGGCGTGGAACGTCATAGTTAACAATCTCGAATTTGAAACAGGAACGATTCACGGAAGGCTCCACAGTAACAGCAGTTTACGGAGCGTAGTTAATTCTTCAAGGCAAGCAGTCCACAATCCGCACTTTTCACACTGAATGTTTACCTTCCGACTACAAAGATATGGCCGCGATAAATGCACACTCCCACCAATCTCAACCCGAGATTGCGCAGCCGTCCTGGAGTGACCTCACTACAGAATATGTAATCACGCAAAGACTGACCCCCTAATTGTAGGGTTGATCTCGCAAGCAGAGATCTTTGATCAAAAAAGCGGGTTGGTCCGAGAAAGCAAGTCCGCGGGATCGGATCTGGAGTTGGCGGTCGCTGCAAAAATGTGACACCAGAAAGGCAATATTGCCTGAATTAAGGAAAAGATTTCACTGAACCGCCTAAGTGCAAACCCAATCTTTGGCGACAACAGGACGAATCGAATTAAGTCGATAGTTCTGGAGCTGAGATGAGAGTATTCGTCGTTTATGACGACCCGAGGGTGCAGGTGGCCTCCAATAATGATCCAATTGTTCTGGATCTCGTCGCTCACTTCCTGGGCATGGTAAGCCACGACAATGAAGACAGGGCGCCGTCGGTCATCGCAACACCTGTAGAGCCGGGTTCGCGATCGCGAAAGGGTAGCCATGTGCTGGCTTTCCAGAGCCGGCGTCAGGATGTCGCTTGGACGCTGGATCAGGAAGCCTGCGCACGGGCCACGGATGAGACAGTGCGTCGCCTCAGGTTCAGCCACACTTCAAAGAGCCAGGTATCGCTTCGCTCTGGAGAGTTGCACTGCCCAATAGGGTAGCTTCATCTGAAATTCCTCTGTGCGAAGAGGGTCCTTCAGGTTGATCGTCTTCGCCTCGCCGCGGTGGCGTCCAGTGCATCGCATCGTATCAATCCATCATTCAAAAGGCTCTTCTATGCCTGATCTTTCCATAGCCCCCTATATTGGTGCAGGCATAGTGTTGTTCCTTCTTGCTCTGGGTTTTCTCAGGATCGGGCTCATGGGAGCCTGGCCGCTTGTTCTGGTGTCATTGGCCTGCTTGGGGGTCATAGCGATACTTCCGACAAGCTACAGATCAGGTGTCGCTGCCGCGGAGTGGGTAAAATCACTCGAGGGGAAATCTCCAGACAGGGATCTGACCGAAGGCGAGCTACTGCGCTTCGGGCCCAGTGCTGAAGGCGGCGAAGTCTTTGGGTCTGATGATGCAGAGCGTCGGCTGTATTGCGTCCACTTCCGTGACGGGAGCCTTGTGGCTGCACTGGAGGCTTGGAAGAACGGAGAGTTGCAGCCTGTGAATGCCATAGATCTCTGCGCGGAAGCCTGATGCCTGTTTCAAAAGGCCAGAGATCGGATCAGGCCAACTGAGAGACAATCTGATGACTGGCTCCCTCAGTTTCGCTTGTCTTTAGTCTGGCCATCCAGCGGTGCCGACACGATCCTGAATGCGCTCAATAGGAAAGGAACCGCGTCGCTCCATCGTCGCCCGACACCTCGCTGAAATCCTCTTCATCTGGGATACGCCCAAAGGCGATCTTGGCACCGACATAACCGCCAGGCATCTCTTCTTGAGGGCCGAAGGTCAGCGCCTTCGCGCCGTGGGTTTTGCGTATGGTGTCCATGAGATCGCTGAGCTTTTCTTTCTTCTCCCGAAAATTTGCTCCTTCCGGAGATGTGGGATCGAGAACAGCGGCGAAAAGATCGCCAGTCGATTGACCCTCGGCCTCGAGGCCATGGATCATCACACTCACAGATCTTGGTGAAAAGCGCACCTGCCGGCGCGCCTGAGCGAGCCCTTCGGAAAGCGAGCGGGTGAGCGTGTGATCGTCGCGCGCGGCCGGGAATGCACCCTCCCAGGACCAGTCGCCAGCGTCGCCCCGCATGCCAAGCGAAAGCCGAGTGGCGCGGAAGGTCTCGCGCCGGAGCCGCCGAGCGGCACTGAGGAGCAGCTGTCTCGCACATGCTTCAACTTTCTCCGGCGTGCGCCAGTCGCGCGGAAGAACCCGGCTATGACCGAACATGCTTTTGCGCGTCTCGGGCCGCTCGGCGTGAAATCCGTGCAGCTCGCTCCAGAACCGCTCTCCCTCGACGCTGCGCCAGATAGCACGAGCCTGCTTGGGGGCGAGGTTCCACAGTGAGGCAAAATCGCGGACACCGGCCGCGGTGAGGCGTGCCTCCATTCCCTTGGAAATGCCTGGCAGATCGTTCAACCTGATATGAGCAAGTCGCCCTGGGAGGTCGGCTGCGTCAATGAGGGCAAAGCCGTCGGGCTTGTTCATCTCTGCCCCGACCTTGGCCAGCAGCTCGGTTGGCGCCATTCCGATGGAGCAGGTGAGCGTTGAACTGAAGGCTTCGGCAAGGGCTGCCTTGATCCTGTCGGGAAGGGCCTGGCCCTGTCGCGCTTCATTGGGAAGCAAATGGCACACCACCTCGTCGATTGACCTGACCTTGGCCACAGGGACGATACTATCGATGACCTCCAGGATGCGCTTGTGCAGACGGACATAGACGTCGTGCCGGGCAATGACGAAGATCATGTCGGGGATGATGCTGCGCGCGTCCCGGATCGACGCTCCCGATTTTACGCCAAGGGCCTTGGCCTCACGGCTCACGGCGATGCAACTCGTGTGAGGCGAGTCCAGGGGCACCACGCCGACTGGCTTGCCGCGCAGATCAGCATTGAGGTGCTGCTCCGCAGAAGCGAAGAAGCTGTCGAAATCCAGGTATAGGCGCGCGATAACGGGCACCTTGGGGTCTTCTTTGCCTGGCAAGTCTCACCTCTTGGATCGGCCGGGCGCTGCTGGCGGCATCTCTGCGCAGTAGCATAGCCCAGTGTGATGGATCAGGTTTGAATATGGTATCGGCGAGGCGATTCTTCGAGCCGGCCGGGCGGGCTGCTGGCGGACGCGTTGCGCTCGAATGCGATTGCCGTGAGCATGGAGAGCTGCGGACGCGCTGAAGAACAATGACTGCCCCCTGAATTTCTCCGGGAGATATGCTGAACGTGGCACTTCCTGCCACGGTGCGATATGCCCATGACGAACTACCCACGGAGCTGCTCATGCCAGAAACCCGGCCCACACCGAAATCCACCCTGGGAGAGCGCATTTTCGATGGGTTCTCCTGGCCTGAGGGGCGCATCCCGCCGGCCTTGGCTGGACAGCCCACTCCACTCAAGGCCGGCATCATCGAGGATGTGAAAGCGTTGCTGCCGAAAGAAGAGCATGAGGCCGTGCAGTCTTCTGTCGCGCGCTGGACGCGCAACATGCCCTATCTCTATGCGATGCTCGAGCCAGATTCCTGGCGCGTGGATCTCGATGGAAACCCGGTCGAAGAAGTCGCTGACAAGCATCGTGATCACGCAAAGGGGCTGCTCGAGTATAAGCAGGTCAGCAAGGCGCGAAAGCAGCGCCGGGAGGTGCTGGCCGCGCTGGACGCGATCGACCGGATATTCAAGGAGCCAAGCCGTGAGAACCTTGCGGCCGCGAAGAAAGGATCAGCGGAGATCCGTCGGATACTGACCGGGAAGTGAATGCGTCATCCTGAAAGGTTCAGGCGCCCGTCCAGTCGAGATAGCGTTCAAGTTCCTGCCCGGTTGCGCGCAGCCGCTCCCAGAAGCGGGGAGAGAGATCCCTTTCAAAGGTCACGGCCCGACGCAGTGTGCCGCTGACATCCGTGCCAGTGATCATATCCATCGCCTGGTAGGCCCGGCCGGCGTGGTAAACCTCCCAATCGCCCCCGTCTTCCAGGGTGCGCAGATAATGGTTGTTGTGATCGCTCTGCCGAACAAGAAGCAGAAGTTTGCTGTCAGGCTTCCAGATCCGGCAGGCGCGCCCGACACGTTGAAGACGTTCGGTGTTGCCTTTCTCGTTGGACCCGAACCCGCTTTTGAAGTCGACGACGAGGGGGTGGTCGCCATGTGTAAAGACGCCATCACCCTTGAGATTTACCTGCCCCACGA